>JABAOF010011968.1_pt1 | contig 29018 bp, 30 predicted proteins | sample 7062171 | NCBI WGS metagenome assembly JABAOF01 (sample SAMN14538628, study PRJNA623070) | marine sediment metagenome | biome: marine biome [ENVO:00000428]; feature: marine pelagic biome [ENVO:01000023]; material: deep marine sediment [ENVO:00002113] | place: India: Gulf of Khambhat ...
CCAATTTCAAATCAGACTATCGCAATGCTAGAGAGACTACCAAAAAAATCGAATCGAATCTTTACAGGGAATCTAGAATCCATGCGGTATAACCTTCAAGCTACCCGAAAAAGACAAGCACACAAACTCAATAATCCACGATTGCTGAGAATCTCTTTTCACTCGCTTAGACATCTAAAGGGCACAACAGAATACCACAAAACACGTGACATACTCCACGTTCAACAAGTCTTAGGTCACAGAACGATAAAATCCAAATGCAATACATCAACCTTGAAGCAGCTATCTATCATTGCAACAATGCAGATGATTTTCACGTAAAAATCGCAGACAACTTAGACGAAGCATGTAAATTGCTAGAGACTGGATTCGAATACGTCACTGACATGGATAACAAAAAGCTATTCAGAAAGCGAAAATAGAAAATTATTGGGTATTTACCAAAATTAGTGGATATATCTCCTTATTTATGTATTCTAGGTAATTGTTTTTGTCTGCTGAGTTGAATATGGTTACTGAAGCGTCTCTGGTTATCCCTACTACGTAGCCTGTTTCCTTGGAACGTGCAACAACGTACCATAAATCTCCATGTTTTCTATAGTCTTCAAATAGTTGGGAGTTTATTAGATCAGGACCATAAAGTGAAAGTTTGTTTATATTAGGTATGTCCACATTATCAAAGAATGTTATTTTTGTGTCTTCAGGATTCTTCAAATGGAAATTGCGCAAGGTTTCAGGCGGAATCCTCGCTTCAACTATGCTACCTGTACTATCAAAAAGAATGTCGCTGAGCTTGTTAGCTATAAAGTTCGCAACGCGTTTTTTCTCTACAATCGTCAGAAAATTTGTTTCCTCCACTTGAGAGAAGCTGAAAAGTGCCTCTACAGTACGGGGCAAAGGCACAGTTTTGCCTCTATGAAAAACGTGCATAACATAGTCATGTGAATAAATCCCACTTAGAGTTTTTTCTTTGGGGAGAAGCCCAGTTACTTCGGTTTCAAGCGTAAAGTTGTAGTCACCCTCTTCGTAGGTTTCCTTTATATGATATTCGTCAATTTTCGATGCAATATCGGCTATAGGCACTTGTTTCGCAAATATGAATATTTTCCCTGCAACAACCATGTGCAACACCTCAACTCCTGAAATGGTAATAATCTCCTTATGAAACTTTGCTTAACCAACCATATCTAACGCTATAAAAAACGCAGGAAGCAATACCTACAGTTGATTACTAGAACTCTGACTCATGACCCAGACAATGATACAAACTTAACTCAACCATTCTAATTCGAAGCTTAATCAAGAAAAAAGTTCTTAGACAAATAGGGTCTGCCATGAAAATTCGTTTATGTTGAGGTGTTGTTTTTGAACTTAGCAAAATCTTTCCTATAATAAATGCCGCTATCGTGGATAATTGCTGACACATACTTCAGCGGTGTAATGTCAAACGCTGGATTAAGCACACCTACTCCTTCAGAGGCGACTCGTTTTCCGCCGTAATGCGTAACCTCCGTGGTTTTTCTTTGTTCGATAATAATATCTGCTGATGTGCGCGCAAGATCAAAAGTAGATTTCGGCGCTGCAACATAAAACGGCACATTATATTCATGGGCTAAAACAGCAATAGTAAAGGTACCAATCTTGTTAGCTACTCCATCCTGAACTATGCGGTCAGCGCCCACCACAATCTTATCGACCAAACCATTGCTCATAGCGTAGCCAACCATACTATCCGTTATTAACGTAACAGGTATGTTGTCACGTACAAGCTCGTAAGCAGTAAGCCTAGCCCCCTGTAGCAATGGACGCGTCTCTGTAGCAATAACCTTGATTTTCTTTCCTTGCTTCCAAGCAGCACGTATCACTCCTAATGCAGTTCCATACTCAACTGTAGCTAACTCTCCCGCGTTACAGTGCGTCAAAACCACGTCACCATAGTCAATCAACAAAGCCCCATTTTCCCCTATGACTCGATTTGCCTTCGCATCCTCATCCGCGATTTTCTTGGCTTCCTCAACCACAAGCTCCTTCAGTCCATCCACATTTCCTGAAAAATCACGAGCTTTACCTAAAACTCTATCCAATGCCCAAAAAAGATTAACCGCTGTCGGTCTCGTGCTTTTTAGAAGTGCCTCCGCATCCTCTAGTTCTGCCAGAATTTCCGACCCGCAACTTGCTTTAGAGTAGTAAGCAACCAAGGCAAGACCGAAAGCTGCAGAAACTCCCAGTAAAGGGGCACCCCTTACTCTAAGATTTTTGATAGCCTCAGCCATCTCATCAACTGTTTTTATCTTCAAAGTTACTGTTTCAAGGGGTAATTTAGTCTGATCTACTGTTATTACGAATCCATCTTGCCATTCTATAGTTCGCATTTCAATAACCTCAATTCATTATTCAAAGTGAATTCTTACATTGAGAGACTCGCTTTAAGATTTCGGCAGTCTAAAGGAAAGCTTGTCTTTCCCTATTCTCGGGGTGACTTAACGTAAGTTACGACTTCTACCGGGGCGTCTTTGCCGAATTTCAATCTCTCCTTCCAAGCGTCTCCAACAGCTATAAGAGAGAAAACGCCTGAAATTTCCGCTTTCGCCTTTTTGACAAGGTGAGCTAAGGCCTCTTGGGTTTCCCCGCTTTTAATCATATCATCCACAATCAAGACGCTGTCGCGTTTTTTAAAAGCGTCCTTTGGAATGAAAAGCGTCACGGTAACTCCTGAATCTTTTCCCAAAACATAAGTTATGTCCAGAAATGCTTTGACGCCTACTTCTTTGTTTCTTTTAGCCAATATGAGGTTGACCCCGAGAGCGTTTGCAACCATTGTAGCCAAGGGTACCCCGTCGGTAGCCGCGGTTAAGATTTTAGTTACTCGTTTCCCTGCAAAATTTGCCAATGCGTGATTAGCAGCTTGCTGAAGTATGTTGTAATCGCCTACAATCTCAGTGTTGTCAAAATATCCTGTTTCATCAAATTTTATTCTGCTTCGCAACTCCGTTTCCAGACCAACAAGTTTTGTGAGAACTTTCCATAGTTGTTTCGCTCTAGTTGTGTTCGGCAGAACATGTCCTTTCGCGTATCTGCTGAGCACTGTGACTGGTAAGCCTGTCTTGGAGGATAGCTCGCGGTATGTAATGTTCCGCTTATACTTTGCAGTCCTTAAAAGCTCAATGGTCATCAAACGAAGTTTTAAATCTTCGGCGTGAGTACTCATACTTTTTCCCCTTAAACATCAATGAATCAAATATTAAAACACTTAATGTTTATTGTAGCTTGCTAATTTATACCTTCCGTTAAAAATAAAATTCTTTTTTTTACTCCTATGGCTTAAATTCTCATGGTTTTATTTCATGTTTTTATATCAAGCTTTTTTAAACTGAAACGCGACTCATATATAAAAAGGGGCGCTTCATTGCAGAGAGCTAAACGGTTATTCATCGCCGCGCTTTTTAGTTCAATAATATTCGTAATCAATTTTTTAATTCCTCCACCAATTAGCTATCTTTTAATCGCTGTTCAAGCTGTGCTACTCGCTTTGGCAAATCTTTTTATCGGCAAAGCAGGTGCAATTTACGTAGGCCTTATAGGGGGCTTTCTATCTGCATTGTCACGACCTGCTTTTGGCCCATTCACTTTTCTATTCACTTTTCTCTTTGGGATACTAGTGGATGTTCTTTCTTTTGTTTTTAAAATTACTTCCACGACGGATGGAGTTAAAGAAAGCCGAATAATACTGGCTATGACATTTAGCACATCAATAATTGGCGTCTTAAGCTACTATACAACCGCTGTATACATTCAGATTATTGACTTAAACCAGATGATGTTAGGGTTGGTAGCCTTCGTCTCTTTAGGCAGTGGAATCTCAGCAGGATATGCTGCAGCCTATCTCTGGAATAAATACCTAAAAAACATCAGCCTCGCTTAACAGAATGAGCCAAGAAAGCCCTTTTAACAAGTGAAAACGAGGTTTCCTTTTGTTATGACTATGCAATCTTTTTTATGTCTTGGCGTTGATATGAAAGAATGAAGACAGAACAGCTTCATGATTCTTATCCTCAGAAAAGGTCTTGCAGTGAAGGACTAGAAGAGACTAATGCCACCAATAGATCCAAAAAAGATCAGAATAATGATGGTTAGAGCAAAACATAGAAAGAAATCCCCTGCGGATCTGAAGAAAATACGCTCATTGGCATTTGCAATTGGCAACGAATTAAGCTAAAACGATAATTTGTGCAGATTTAATATAATTTATCTTTTATCTCGGCATCAACGATTTTGGCAATCTTTGAATTGGAGATCACAACGCATTTTACACCCCTAAGTTCTGCCAGTTCAGCAGGCTTTTGGTCCTGCGTTATAAGAATCAAACCATGCTTTTTTGCGTATTCTATAATATTCTTGTCTTTAGCGGCTTTCAATCCTAACTCCTGTGCTGTAAGAACTTCGTAACTCAACGCTTCAAAGTACTCCTTCAAACCTGCGTACATCTCATCAAGTAAAAGCTTCATTTCATACACCTTCTTGGTCATAATCTTAAATGTTCCGTATTTAGGGATTTTTCATCCTAAAAAGACATTTGAGATGGCTGAGAAATTATCGAAGGAGAATAGCCATATCAAAATTCCCGGCTCTATCAGACTTAAGAAAATGAGAGAAGCATCTGAAGTGATATATTGAACCTTCAAACCAAATACACAAATATAGTTTTTATTAGAGCAAACGCTATCTTTACCTTCTATTACTGTGAATGAACGTAAGATGATCCAATATGAGAGGCAAAAGTGAAGTGTTAGTAATAGGGGCTGGTATTGTTGGCTGCGCCATTGCAAGAGAACTCGCTAAGTTCAAAATTGATACTGTGCTGCTAGAGAAAGAGAACGATGTCTGTTGTGGTGTTAGCAAAGGTAACAGTGGAGTCCTGCACACTGGTCTTTACTACCCAAAGGGAAGTTTGAAGGCTAAGTTGTGCGTTGAGGGAAGACTGATGTTTCCAAAACTGGTGAAGCAGCTTAATGTACCTTATAAACTCTGTGGAAAGCATGTAATCGCTAAAACAAATGAAGATCTCAAAGATCTAGAGGACTTAAGAACGGTGGGTGAAGAAAACGGAGTCCAAGGATTGACAATAATCTCTGGAAAAGAACTGAAGAAGCGAGAACCAAACGTAGACGCTCTCTCAGCTTTATATTCTCCTGTGGCTGGAATCGTTCCCCCCTATCTTTTCACTTTTGCTTTAGCGGAGAATGCCTTGAATAATGGCGTAAGAATTTATGTCAATACAAAAGTATTAGCCATAAAGCAATTAAATAGTTGTTACAAAGTAACAACAAATCAAGGGGTCTTCTACACAGATATAATCGTTAATAGCGGTGGTCTCTATGCAGATAGATTATCTGCCATGGTAGGCTTAAATAAGTACAAGCTCTATCCGTGTCGCGGAGAATATCTTATTCTCGACAAGAAGTGCAGTAAACTAATCAACAGCATGATTTACCCAGTGCCGCCAAAAGTTGCAGGAGTTCTAGGCGTTCATCTTACACCCACAATAGATGGAAACATACTGATTGGACCTAGCGCCGAATTCATAAACGGTCGAGAAGACTCACGAACAACCAAAGAGAAGATCCAACAACTACTGACAGGAGCGAAAAAATTACTTCCATCCTTTCCCCTGAGCAAGATAATATACGCTTTCTCGGCAGTGCGATCCAAGATCACCCCGCCAAAAGAGGAAGAGTCACGCGACTTCATCATCCAAGAAGACCTTAAAAACTTCATCAACCTGATAGGAATCGAATCCCCTGGTCTCACAGCCTCTCCCGCTATCGCAAAGATGGTAGTTCAAATAATTAAGAAAAGAAGAGATATGCCAGAAAAAATAGATTTTAATGCTATAAGAAGAAGAACAATCCCATTTCACGAAGCATCCAGAACAGAACAATCAGTACTAATTAAAGGAGATCCAGCGTATGGTGAAATGGTGTGTAGGTGTGAACATGTATCCAAGCGCGAAATTCTAGACTCACTAAATAACCCTTTTTCAGCAAGAACCATAAATGCTGTAAAGTACCGTACCAGAGCTGGTATGGGTCGATGCCATGGAGGATTCTGCTTACCCAAAATTGTAGAAATTCTAAAAGAGGAATATGGAATGCTCTATCAAGAAATTAATCTCAAGAACCTTGATTCGCCTCTATTTGTTGGAACAACTAAAGATCTAAGGGAGAAGAAGCAAAGTGAATGATTTTACGTCTCGGAATGTGGATTTAGTTGTAATCGGTGGTGGTCCGGCAGGACTCGCAGCAGCCATCAATGCAAAAAAGAACGGTGTTCAGGATCTAATTATAATAGAAAGAAACAGTTGGCTCGGGGGTATTCTCCCCCAATGTATTCACGACGGTTTTGGTCTTGAACTCTTTAAAAAATCCCTAACAGGACCAGAATATGCTCAAATATATATAGATCAGGTGAAGAAACTAAAAATACCATACATACTTAACAGCATGGCACTCGAGATCACACCTGAAAAAAAGGTTTTTGTTGCTACACCCAAGAATCTATTTTGTTTCAATGCCAGAGCAGTTATCCTAGCCATGGGATGTCGTGAACGAACCCGAGGGCAGATATGCATTCCAGGAACCCGACCTGCTGGGGTGTATACCGCAGGCGTAGCACAGAATCTCATTAATCTAAAGAATATGATGGTTGGCAAAGATGTAGTTATTCTCGGCTCTGGGGATGTAGGCATGATTATGGCTCGCCGCCTTACTCTCGAAGGAGCTAAGGTCCACGCCGTAGTCGAGATTCTTCCTCATACTAATGGTCTACCCCGAAACATTCAACAATGCCTCATTGATTACGAAATTCCCCTTCTCCTCTCCCACACAGTAACCGAAATCCAAGGTGCAAATCGTGTGGAATCAATTTGTATCTCTCCGGTTAGAGACAATTTTGAACCAATCAGGGAAAAAGAGGAGAGGATTAAATGCGATACTCTCCTCCTCTCAATAGGTTTGATCCCAGAAAATGATCTTTCAGAACCTTGCGGTGTTGAAATCAGCTCAACCACAGGAGGAGCCGTAGTTGATGAAAACCTTGAAACATCTGTACAAGGCGTTTTTGCCTGCGGAAATGTTCTCCACGTTCACGATGTAGTGGACTTCGTTACACTAGAAGCTGAAAAAGCAGGAAAAAGTGCTTCAGAATACATCCTTGGAAGGCAACGAAAGGTGGAAAGAATCCGGGTAGACGCAGGTAACGGAATTCGATACGTTTTACCGCACCATATTCCTAAAGATGCCGAGGTTGAACTGTCGATTCGTGTGGTAAGTCCTGGTGAAGACACATCCGTCGGTTTTTTCGATGGAGAGAAACTGGTGAAGGCTATAAAGTTTCGCAGAGTTCATCCAGCTCAAATGATAAAAATAAAACTAAAAAGAAGTGAAACCAGAGCTATTAGCACATTAAAAGCTGAGGTGTTACAAAAATGAGAAAAAAGATGATATGTATTGTTTGTCCTTTGGGGTGCTCCCTCACAGTTGATCACAATAAAAATAGAGTCCAAAAAATTTTTGGAAATCGATGTAACCTCGGCTTACAATACGCAGAAAAAGAGCTTTTTAATCCTGAAAGGACACTAACAACCACGGTGAAGGTAAAAAATGGGCATCTCCCTTTAGTGAGCGTGAGAACCAGCAAGCCAATACCTAAGAAACGAATCTTTGATGCGATGAACTTATTGGCAAAAGTTGAGGTAGAAGCACCTATAAAAATCGGAGAGAAAATTATAAAAAATCTATTTGACACAAACGCAAGTATAGTAGCCACAAAGAACATTTCGAAAAAGAAAACAACATGACACACGAATTGACTTGACGAACTATTGAAAATTCGGTTACTGAAAACAAAAAAATTGCAGGATGCATACAGAATATAAAATTTGGTTCCATGAATATTAACTCGGTCAATTAACTCTTGCGTGATTTCGGAAAATAGTCAGCAATTGTATTGAAAGCGCTGAAGATTTTATTAAAAAAGATACTTGAAAAAGTTAAGAGAAAAATTGCCATTTTATAATGGAAGTATTTTCACAATATTCCTTTTTTCCAATCGCTTTATAGCGTCTATACACTCATCTTTCTTAGTACCAGTGAAGTTCAAATTCTGCATTATGTCTCTCATCGACACGCCTGGCTTGCCAAAGTTTCTGTGTTTCCTGCAAAGATGCTCAACAATAGACTTTTCCACCTTACCACATCTCCATGTGGTGTTGCGTATCAAAACAACGATTGTTTGAACAAGAGTCTGCTCCCTTTCTTTGCGTCTTTGTACTCCCACTTCTCCCCACCAATGTAGTCTATTGCATAAACGTTTTTAAACATTATTTCTTAACACTTTTCTTGATACATGAAATTGAGTTAAAACTCTAATTTTAGATTAGAAGGTGTTGATTACAAGTTTTTTTTAAGATGCAAACCATTGTCGCTACCGTAGAGTTTTTGAAGTTTTCTAATTTGAGAATAACCAAGTTTTTCATAAAGATTTAGTGCGGCAAAGTTGCTCTCTCGAACTTCTAAGTGTGATTCTTTGATTCCTCTTTCCTTTAGTATATTTTCAATTTCTTCATGCATTTTTCGTGCTATCCCCTTGCGGCGGTAGGAAGGTGTTACGCCAATTGTAAGTATATGGCCGAAAGTCAATTTATTTCTAGTTTTTGCTCTCGCTATTACAAAGCCAACTATTACACCATTTGCTATCGCCATTAGTCCGATGTTTGTATGATCGCTTATTAAGTATTCTAGTTGCTGTCTTGTGAAGGCTTTTTGTTCGAAGCACTGTTTTTCTATTTCAAAAAGCTTATCCAGAAAGCTGGTAGTAATATCTATGAGCTTTGTGTCCATAAAGCTATCGTGAAACAAAGAAGCCTAAAGAAAGATTTTAGGCTTTTTCTACATTTGTATTATTAGCTTGGGCTAAGACTGGTTTCAGCTCAAGCCACTGTTGTGATAAAAAGCCTATTAGAAATCTGAGCCAAAGTGTAATAAGCCGAGTTAGAATTGTTGCTGTAGCGCTTATTTCAGCGGGGACGAGTAGTGAGGTGTACAAGGTGGTCATGGTTATTTCTGGAATTCCCACCTCGAATGGGATGCCTAGAGGTATCGATTTAACAGCTAGTACTATGGTTGAAGTTGTTAGAACCACCCCCCATGAGGCAGAATAATCAAGCGACATGAAAACCAAGTATGGTATGCTTAAACTGAAAAACCAAGTTACCGCGAGATAAGATAGGGAAAAACCAATCGCTTTAGGATTATACTTAAATTCTCTAATTGAATCATGAAAATTTTTTGCTATATCATACGCGTCTTCTTTGATTTTTGTTAATTTTCTATTCCACCTTCCCCGAGTTAGAAATTCTCCTAATCTAACCACCCATTTGATTATCTTTAAACTCCATTTTTCTTTGAATGAGAAAAGCATAATTACAAGCAGAGTTAGGGTAATGCCGATGGCAACTAATAAGATTAAGTTGAAAATTATAGGGGTAATTTGTGTTTCAGTGAAAAGCAATACTACGCCTATGATTAAGACTACGACGTTCATAGCCATCCCCAACAGCCGATGTGTTACAAGAGAAGCTACCACTCTTCCGCATGTTTCCTTACCTTGTTCCCGGGTAATCATGTAAACTCGCAAGGCTTCTCCACTCACAGATTCCGCTGGAATCAAAGTGTCCACGAATATGCTATACCAGGTTAAAAGGTAGGATTTTATAACGGATAGTCTAATCAATAGGGTTTTTGCTAAGACACGCCATGACAGCGAAAAGAAAAACACTTCTATTAAACTAAATGTCGCAGCAAGAGCATAAAGAACCAGGTCTGCACGTTGCGCCGTGGATATAATGGCTAATATGTCTACTTGAAAAAGGTAAACGTACAAGAAGAAAGCAGCTATCCCCATCAGTGGAAATATCAAAGTTTTGCGTGTTATTTTCGGCTTCTCTGTTTCTGTTGAATACATCAGACTTATGCACCCAGCAAATGACCGGAGAGAAAATGCGGTTTTAGCAATTATATGTTTTATCCATTTCCGATGAATTAACCTATCCAATTAGAACATAGCAAAAGGCAATTTCTTTAGAGGCAAAAATGCAATTTTAAACTCGGTTAGATTGCACTTAATGAGACTTCTTAGCATAGCGTTTCATTTATTTTTTTGGTTTGTGCCATTAAATCTCTTTTTGTGATATAGGTTATGATCCTTATGTTCTAATTTCAAGGATAATTGGGAGCTTAGAGTAAAAATGGACATAATTGGCAATTATCTCCTCTCATTTTTCATTATACGGTTTAAGCATACACCCCAGTACCCCCTCTTTTAGACTATGTATTTGCCTGTTTTTTCAAAATCTTTTACGATTTGAATTACCCGCTTTGGTATATTAATAGTGTGAAGCGGTATATTCTGCAGCAAAACCCACGGAGTTTTTCGAGCAATCAAAGTTGCCATGTGATCTTCTCCGAAACATGCTTGTGCAACTTCAACGACTCCACGTCTGACTTTTCTTTCTGACATTTCACCCAATGCATGCAAATATTCATGCAGCAAAAGGTTATACAATAAAGCGTTCACTATGAATTTAGCACTTATCGAGGCTTCAACTATTTCAACTAAGACCCTATTCAAAACTATATTGTTTGTCCCAATAGGATGGTAAGCGCCCAGTTGGAGAGGTAAATCATCCAGAAAAAGCATCATGCTGCCTCGGCGTTTGCCCAATGAAAACGCAACTGTGTCCTTGACTATCTGCCATACCTCAGCGTAGCTACCAGCTGTTTCTAGATTGTTGCGAAATTTGTCCAAAAAATATTCATTTTCATTCACGAGTTTTAGCCACGCTTCAAATGATTCTTACTCAATCTTCATTATAAACGCATAGCACAAAATGAAAAAAAAATCAAGAAACCGCCAAATGCAAATTGAAACCTTTAGAATTTTATCCTTTTGCAGAATTTCAGCCTAGAAACAAAGTTGATTTTTTTGAAAAACTCGTTTTTAATCACTAAGTACAATGATTGTGCATATCTGCATTTTACCATAAAATAGATAAATACCTAATACATCTGTCATAGCCGTTAGGAGCGAAACTCAAATGGTAAGTAAAGCCTTGGTAAAAGACCTAATGTCTAAGAACGTTAATGTCTTCGAAAACGAATCAACCATGGATGAAGTTGTTAAAGTAATGTCTGAATGTGATGTAGACTACGTAATTGTAGTACAAAGTAGAAAACCCACCGGAATCATAACCGAGCGAGACGTCATAGTGCGCATGCTCACGCAAGGGTTAGACCCCAGTGTAGTCATAGCCAGAGCAGTGTATACCAATCCGTTAGTAACTATCGAAGAGACTGCTACAGCAAGAGAAGCTGCTGACTTAATGGAGCAATGGAAAATTAAGCACTTACCAGTAACTCGAAACGGCAGAATCGAAGGTATGCTAAATTATCTGGACATAGCATTCAACGTTCCAGAATTGCTACCTTTAATGAAAGAGCTTTATAGCCCCTCAAAATAGTCAATTTAGTAAATTGAAAACGCCTTAGTCTTAGCTATAAAACAAGTTTAGAATTCAAATTAGCCGCAAATTCAGGAGAAGACGGGCTTTGATTTGCCCATTTTTTTATTCAAACACGATTTGACAAAACCGTAGTATTCAGGAGAAGGCCTGCCTGGGCGACTTCTAAATTCTCCATGGAACTGCGATGCGAAGAAAAAGTAGTTGCTATTTAACTCTAGTATTTCCATTCGTCTACCGTCCATGCTCTTTCCAGAAAAGGATAGTCCATTTTCTTTCAGAATATTTAGGTAGTCAAGATTGACTTCAAATCTGTGGCGATGTCGCTCGCAAGTTTCATCTTGCCTATACAGTTTATGCGCTAAACTGTTCGGTTCAATTATTACCTTGTGTGCGCCCAACCTCATTGTTGCACCCTTGTATTCCACTCCACGCTGTTCAGGCATAAGGTCTATTACTTGATGCTTTGAATATGGATTAATCTCCCTACTATTTGCGTCTTTTAAACCGCAAACATTACGAGCGAACTCGATAACAGCCAACTGAAAACCGAAACATATGCCGAGAAACGGAATATCGTTCTCTCTTGCAAACCTTATGGTAGCGATTTTTCCCTCAGCGCCTCTTGGACCGAAACCATAGGGAACGAATATGCCATCAAAAACTTTCAAGTCTTCAATGCATTTAGGTTGATTCTCAAACTTTTCAGCCTCCAAGTAGCAAATTGACACTTGCGTCTTGGATTCTGCCCCGCCGTGATGCAACGCCTCATTCATGCTTACGTAACTATCGGTTAAGCCCGCATATTTTCCTACTAACGCTATTTTTACTTCGTTCTCGGGGTTTACTATTGCATCTGTGAACTTTTTCCATTCGCTGAAAACAGGGGCACCACATTTATAGCCTAATCGTTTGCATACGAAGTCGCCCATACCTTGCTTATCAAGAATAAGGGGCACTTGATACACTGATTCTGCGTTATAAGAGCAAAAAACTGCGCCTTCCGGAATCGTTCCAAACAAAGCTATCTTTCGAAGGGCTTGAGCGTCAATCATCTTTGGACTTCGGGCAACAATAATGTCGGGTTGAATACCGATTCGCCGCAATTCATTGACGCTATGCTGCAGTGGCTTAGTTTTCATCTCGTTGGTAACATCCAAAACTGGAACCAAAGCAACATGAACATACAAAGTGTTATTGAAGCCTTCTTCCAAGCGCATTTGCCGTATAGCTTCTAAGAAGGGCAATCCTTCTATGTCGCCAACAGTACCGCCTACTTCCGTTAAAATAACATCTGCTTTGGATGCTTTAGCCACTTTTTTTATACAATTTTTTATCTCGTTGGTTATGTGCGGTACAATTTGAACGCAGCGTCCCAGAAAGTCGCCTCTCCTCTCCTTTTCAATAACCGATTTATATACGAGACCTGTAGTCAAGTTGTTTTCTTGCTTCAAACTTATATCCAAAAAGCGTTCATACCAGCCTAAATCCAAGTCTGTTTCGCCGCCGTCGTCAGTTACAAAAACTTCGCCGTGCATGTAAGGATTCATCGTTCCAGCATCGACGTTAACGTAAGGATCAATTTTCATAACTGTCGGCTTCACCCCCCTCGTTTGAAGCATTTTACCTATAGAAGAAGTTAAGATTCCTTTGCCAACTGAGCTTAACACGCCGCCTGTTACGAAAACATACTTAACCAAATTAACCATCCCGTAATAGCTTACAACTTCTAACAAGAGTTAATATAACTCTTTTGTGGCCAAACTAGCCTTAATTTACCTCACCAAATTATTACATAATGAACTACTGTATCATCAAAGTTAGGTGGATCATGGATAGTTCTATCATAATAGACTTCACCGACTGTTAAAGAAACAATTTCATCGGTTTGCGTTTCAACAAAAACCAATCCATTATCCACTGTGTTAAAACATGAAATACCATGAACTATGTTATCAGGAAATTCAATATATACACAACCAGCTCGATATCCCAATTCAAAAGCGTTGTTTTTAAAATCAGCGACAAAATTCATACAAACATAATTATCTGTCCAAAGGTTCTTATCTGTCTGGTCAGATGTAATAAACGCAATTGCCTCGGCATACGTAGGGTCACGTATATTGTACCCACTGCCTGCGCCATCTATTACTCCTTTTTGGTAACCTTCTGCTTTCCCATAGTCATAACCATCATTATATCTTTGAGTTGCTTCATTCTTTAGAATTGTAATTTTTGATTGCAAGCTTGAAACCTGAGACTGCAAAACAGTTTTATCCGTTTCTAAATCACTTATTTTAGATTGAAAATCTGAAATCTGAGATTCTAAGATTATTCTATCATTTTCGCTCTCAAAAACCTGATTTAGCTCAAGTTGTAGTTCATTCACCCTCTGATTTAGCAGTATTACAGTTGTTGAAGAAACTACAAAAAGAATGATGCAAATTGACGTTAAACCTATTGTTTTTTTATCAGTCATTCTACATTACCTAACAGATAAATTTTATAACTTTCTTGACTACAGAACACCTTGGAAAAAATCAAATATAACGTTTTTTAGCATTAAATCTTTTGGTCAATTACATTTTGAACCAAACGAGGGGGACGTGAATTGCGTAAATAATGTGTGTATCTCGGTTTGGTTTGTTTTCAAACGTAAATCCTTTCCTATTTTTGTAGCCTTTCTTGTAAGTTTTGGCTTGAAAAATGGTTGCTTAGCGAATACTGTCAAATCCAACTGGAAATTGAATATAAATTGCGGGTGCCTAAAAAACAGTTATAATTTAAAAAAGAGAAATAAACTTATGGNNTCTTTCTGTATCCGAAGTTATTGAAGCTGTCGAATCAGCGTTTAAACAGAAAGGTTTTGGACGTGTTCAGATGCCAGCCAAGATTTACTTATACTACAGGAAGTATGATGGGGATTTGAGAACTATGCCCTCTTTTCTTGAAGACCTAGGCATATCAGCTGTTAAAATAGTCAATGTGCATCCTAAAAATCCAACTCAAAATTGCCTTCCAACAGTCATGGCTGTAATAACCTTAATAGACCCTTCAACAGGAGCACCTATAGCTATAATTGGTGGAACAACAATAACAAATATGAGAACAGGTGCGGCGGGTGCTGTAGCCGCAAAATACCTCGCGAGAAAAGACTCTCAAATCTTGGGTCTTGTTGGGGCTGGAGCCCAAGCTAGGACTCAACTGTTGGCGCTTCTGGAAGTTTTTAATCTCGAAGAAGTCAGGGTGTGGAGCCGGACTGAAGATACAAAGAAACATTTTATAACTGAAATTCAGCAAGCTTATGGTAACCGAATCAAAGTTGTTCCTGCAGAAAGCATAAGCAAAGCAGTGGAGAAAGCGGATATAGTAGTTACTGCAACTCCGTCTAGGAAACCTTTGGTCATGAATGACATGATATCAGCTGGAATGCATATTAACTGTATAGGAGCTGATGCAGTAGGAAAAGAGGAGCTTGACCCAAACATTCTAAAAAGGGCGAAGATAATTGTGGATGATTGGGCACAAGCTTCGCACAGTGGAGAAATTAACGTTCCACTGAGCAATAGGGTTATAACAAAGGAGAATATTTGGGGGGAGATGGGGGAGATTGTAGCTGGCCTGAGACCAGGCAGACAAAGACGAGATGAAATCACAGTTTTCACGTCCACTGGTCTGGCAATTCAGGATGCAGTCACAGCTAAAATTGCTTATTGCAAGGCTCTAGACAACAAAGTTGGGCGGTTCATAAAATTAATATAATTGTTAAATACAGGGTTGTATCCAAAATTAACAGGAAAAGATATGGATTTTACTAAACCTGGAAAGACGACGAGGGAAACTCGTGTTCCCCAATATTTTGTCTTCACCGAAATTGAAATTGGCTCGCTTGTGTTATGTGTGATTCTAGATGTAATTGAGTATGCAGCTGCAATCTTGATGATGTCTTTAGTAGGGGATATTTTTGATATTGTTGGAATCTTATTTTGCTCCGTGGTTTTCCGCTGGATTGGATTAGTATCCTTCCTAGAGTTGGTGCCAGGCGCAGATGTTTTTCCTGTTTTCATTATTACATGGTTAGTATGGTATTTCCTCAAGAAACGCAAACGTTCGTAACACATCAAAGCGTCCTTAGAAGTTGCCAAGGCCAGTAATTCTGGTTATATCTCATTGTCTTTTGTGCTCGTTCCTTATTTTTGTCTTTTGCGTTTTGTTGTTGTTTTTCCATTTTTGCTGTTTCCAGAAAAAGCTGAAGCTAGTTGCAGCGATAACCGTTGACATTATTAGAACAACTTTAGTGTCTAGACCTCTGGGATTGGAAGCTCAAAACTTAAAGCGCAAACTTTGGTTCCTGAGACTGCATAGATAACTCCATTTGCTATAGTAAGACCATTATGAATTGTGCCAGTGGTTATGTAGCTCTATATTGATGCTACATCATCAGTTTAGAACCAGTATACACTTTCTTCCCGTTAGCCTACGTAAACTTTAACTTCAGAAATAATTGGAGACGAAAAAAGCGAGCTTAGAAACGGCATACTTTGTACATTGCTACATATTCAGTTTGATTACTTCTTGTACTGCTTTGACTGAGACTTCGAGCATGTCATCGCTAGGTTCCTTAGTTGTTAGTAGCTGAAATGCAAGTCCAGGGACCGTTAAAATCTTTATTGGTAACGAGTTTCGGTATTTCCCGCTAAACCTTAAGAGTTCATATGACACGCTGGCAATAACTGGAATGAGTAGTATTCTATAGGCAAGTCTCACGGCGTAGTCAGCGCTCGGCATAATCGAGAAAAGCACAATGCTTATGATAACTACTATAAAAAGAAAACTGGTCCCGCAACGTGGATGCAAGCGAGGAAACTTTTTCACGTTTGCAACTTCCAAACTGACCCCTGCTTCATAGGCGTTAATAGCCTTGTGCTCTGCACCGTGATACTGCAATACCCTTCGAAATTCTCCCCACGACGCTATCAATGCCAAGTACAGAATAAACATTGTAAGTCGGATTAGGGCTTCTAGCACGTTAAAGAGCACACCACTTAGATTTAATAGTCCAGCTAAGAGGAAAGGCACAACAAGAAAGAGAGCAATAATTCCCAAAGCTCCAGCGCCTACCACCACGAGTTCTTTGTAGCCAAACTTGATCCTGTTTTCTCCATCTCCTTCGTCGAGAGCGACGTTTGCAGAAAATAGAAGCCCTTTCATGCCTAGATAAAAAGTTTCTAACCATGAAAGTATTCCCCGGAGAAACGGCACACCTAAGAATCTGTGCTTATCTGTTATGGGATTTAGATTCTCGATGCTAGTCAGAATCTCGTTGCTGTTTGGTTTTCTGACGCAAAGCACCATGTGCCTTCGGGAGCGCATCATTACGCCCTCTATGAGGGCTTGCCCACCGAACGCCAACGAAGACTCTTTTTTATTGTTAACTGACATTTACCTAATTCCAGATTACAATATCTAAACTGCCGTTTTACTATTAAACTTCACGGCAACGCGTCTATAATGTTGAAAGACCTTTTTGCGTCAATCGCTTTAGTAGTGTTAATTTGCCTAACTCTGAAGTATTAGAACCCTATAAACCCCTCTAAAAAGTCTCTTCCAGGTTTAGGCATAGATATTACGGATTCGGATATATTCTAAATATGGAAATATGTTTTATAGAGTTTAACACATCCGTTTATAGTATTTCGTCATATATGAGATATTGGGTGTTATATATGGGGATCCAACAACAGAAGATATTATTCCTTAGAACGATACTGCAAAATCGCGAAAGGTGGGAGCACGACAAACAATTCGCGAAAATTGTCAAAAAGATGGAAAAAGGAAAAAATCTCAAGAAAAAGGAATTTGCCAAAATTCACTGGTTCATCTGGAATATGGGTCACTAGAATATTCTCTCTATTGAGACAACTTCTGAAATCTCCCAAAAAATAGATAAAATAGCCACTCGTAGACTTTTCCAAGAATTTAGTTTGTTTATTAATAATTGTTTGTGCAATGAGACTTATTGAGGTAAATTCATGAATTATTCACCGAAAGTTGATGTTGATAAGATAATTGTCGAATACAAAATTGATGTCGACTCAACAACTTTGATTAGGGTGGGGAATCTGAAAGATTCGACAAAGGTTTACAAAGTAGATAGATCAGATCTGATTGACGAATTATACATAATTGATACTGTTCAAGGGAAAAACATTGCTTGCCACCCTCATATCGTTGGGGAGGCATTAAAGACCCAAGCCTTTAGTGCAGCGTTGGAAGCTGCGAAAATTATGCGCCAACTTTCAGCCATATCTGTGGCAGACCAAGATTCTATAGTTGTTTAGAACGTCCTCAGAGGGGCTCCGGGATATGAATTGCATACTGCTTTCAGAGAGTTAAATGCTGGAAAAGGGTTTAGAGATGTCTGGTTACGTTTCAAGTACGAAAAGCCTTCATATAGAAGTCATAATGATAGATCAGCTGTTGGGTTGAATATAGTTTATGAGGATTTTAAAGCCCTTCCGAAGCGAAGGGAAATTGTCTTATTGAAACCTGATACCGAAGCAACTGGTAAGACAGCGCAGAAGGCAATAGAAAGAACAGTAAGAAAATGTGAGGAAGTGGAATCTACAATAAAAGAGATCATTCTGTATGGTTTCATTTCTATTCCAGCTTTAAAAAAGATAAGTGAAACTGTCAAACGATATGGAATAAAACTAGTAGCTTTTTCAATTGGAAATATTACTGAATTGGCGCACAATAACTATGACATGACCATGTATGGCGTTGACGAAAGCTTATGGAGAGTATCAGGAGAAATTTGCAAACTAGGGAGTATTGTGAACAACGAAACATTAGAAAGGTTTCTACCGGAATTCATTCCTGATTCAGATCAACCTGGAGACTGGTCCGAAAGACAAACCTCAGTTTACATCACGAAAGAAAGGAGAGAACGAATTAACGTTGATGAGCATTTATGTAATAGCATAAAACTAATTGAGAGTCTAAAAAGAATCTCAAATTTTTCCCCATGGAAGGAACGAATAGCTGACAAGGAATTACAATTCCTCTACGCTTCCATTTGAAGGTTTGATAATTCTACCCTAAAAAAGATACTTGGGATTTTGTTTGCTTTTTTTAGAGTAGTTCTATTCAGCATGTCAGTTGTTCGACACGGTCACATTAAGACGAGAGTGGCGAAACCTCCCGCTATACCCTACCTTTTTTTATAAATCTGAACGGTCTAGCTAAAAAAAGTAAATGTATATTTTATGTGGAAAAAAAGCAAGGCTAACCAACAAGTTATTAATTTCATTTCAACGTTATCGATATACATGAAACTTTTAAGCATAGGGTGTGGCTACATAGGTTCTGTTTTAGCGGAAGAGCTAGTCAATAGTTTGGATTTTGAAGAATTAATCATATGTGACACTACAAAGAAGAAAATTGAGGAAACTGCCAAAAACTTGGGAGAGAGAGTTATTCCTCTTCAACTTGATATTTCAAATTATTCAGATCTTTTAGAAATAATGGAAAATTTTGACTTAGTTATTGGACTAGCTCCAGGAAGATTAGGATTTAATGTCATGAAGGCTTGTGTAGAAAAAAAGAAAAATCTGATAGATCTATCCTTCATGGCAGAAGACCCTTTTATCTTTCAAGAGGCAGCCGTCGAAGCAGGAGTAAGCATAATACCTGATTGCGGTGTTGCTCCTGGGCTAAGTAACATGTTGATTGGGAAAGCGTCAAGTCAATTAGACGAAATTGAAGATGCCATAATATATGTTGGTGGATTACCCCAAAATCCCAAACCCCCTCTTAAGTACAAAGTGACCTGGTGCGTTGAAGATTTGTTTGAAGAATACACAAGAAACGCCAAAATTGTCAGAAACGGAAAGAGTATTGAAGTTAAAGCTCTTGAAGGCTTAGAACAAGTAGAATTTGAAGGTTTTGGCAAGCTTGAAGGTTTCTTCACTGACAGCGTAAGAACCTTGCATCAAACAATCAAAGCTAAAAATATGTGGGAAAAAACGCTAAGGTATCCTGGACATGTTAGAATGATAAAGCTATTGAAAAAATTGGGTTTATTAAATAAAAAACCTCTAGAATCAACAAATATTAGTCCTTGGAATTTTATGTGCAAGTTTTGGGAAGAAAACCTAAGTTTTCTCGAAGACAAAGACGTCCTCCTAATGAGAATAAAAGTCAGTGGAAAAAAACATTCAACAAAAATTTTGCACACCTACGAAGTAGTGGATTATTTCGATGAGCAAAGAAACATAACTGCAATGGGGCGATCAACAGCATACACAGCCTTTGCAGTGATTAAACTTATGATGGAAAATAAAATTCACAAAAAAGGAATTGTTCCACCAGAGATTCTTGGAATGAACAAAAAAATTTTCCAAGAAATTCAGCTAACCTTGAAGAAAAAGAATTTAGAAATCAATGGAAAAGTGGCCGAGGTGAGGTAGCCTCGGTGCAAATGGAGATATCTCCCTCAAATCTCCCTTTTCTAATGCTTATCTTTCTTTTCACTTTAACATAGCTCTCTCTCCTCTGCTGGAAGGTCGCGTTGACGCACGTCTTTTTAGTTTTTCATGTTAAAGAAGCTAAAATTGTGGATGCCTATGAAAAAGAAAGCTGTCGTATTGCCAAATAAAGATGACCTGCTGGTAGATTTAACCTTCCATAATGTTTCAACCTCTTTGCTCACCCAGTTTGCCGAAAAAATCGCAAAACCTTACTATTCAGGCAACATGAACAAAGCTCTCAAAGATCTCATACGGAAATCAATCAAGGAAGAGGAAATTTTCATAAGCCATTTGAAACCAGTTAAAGTGTAGACCATGGTTGAGATTAATTCTTCAATTCGCTTGAAGGATTTGGAGGGCAAAACGGGTGTTACATTCAAAGCCTTGCTTGGCTTGGAGGGTGCCAAAAGAGAGCTTTACGACAGCGACCGTTTGCTTTTAACTAACTTGTACAGGAGTGAATGTATTGCGTTTCTGGATAAACAGGACAACATATGGGAGCTGTCCAGGAGCCGTCGAGGTCGTTGCAATCTGCTTCGACTTAAGAAGTGAAGTAACGAGGTACCATGCTTGGAGATATCTATTTTGATGGTTTTTCTCGGTCTGGGAGTTGGCTGTAGTTTCCTTCAGGTGAACGGTAAACTGCTAACTTAGCTTCTGTTACCCAGTTATCATCGACTAGTCGGGTGATTTGAACAGAAATCACTTCGGCTGTAGGGTCGTTTCTGGTTGCAAATACTGCAAGGGAGAGGTTGCTTCCGTCAGGAAGTGGTATACGAAAAGAATGTTTTGGTCTTCCCATTTCCAATCAATTTGATATTTGTTTTTAAAAGGCCGTTTAAGTTTTGTGCTGTATATGATTCAAAAAATGACTTCTTCATAAAAATTAGGTAACACAGAATTACTTGGTAGCTTCGGAAATTAGGGGGTGCATCTTCCGCGACCTTTCCCTTTTTTCTTGGTACATAAGAGTGGCCTAGGTGAAGTAGCCTGGTCCGTTTTGGAGGTTTTCTTTACTTATCCTGTAATCTTTTCCTTTTTTTGTTCTACATTTGGTTAGTTAAACATATTGGGTTCTTAATGAATTCTTGGTTTCTTAGTTTCTTTATTTGTATGGGCTTCTTGCATTAGCGTAAGAAATCAGTTTGAGTATCGATTGTTACTTTTTATAAGCTGGCTCTATGGACACCTTCAAGCTTGTTTAGATCGTCCAGAACGGCTTGTTCTATTTTTTGATGTACAAGATAAACAGCTATTGCGCATCCTTCACCGATGTGTCTTGAAGGATTTTCTCTAATATTTACACCATGATCGGCTAGTGTCTTGGAGATTTTAGCGAACATGCCTGGTTTATCATCATGGTAAACGAAGAGAGGAAAGAAAGGTCTCTCTTCAAGCTCGATTCTTTCGCCCACATTCACAGCGTCCACAAAGTCGCCCTTCTTCAAAAAAGCCGTCACCACTTGTGCAATTTCAATTGACGTTCTCTTTCGTGCTTCTTTTGTTGACGCGCCCAGGTGAGGGCTTAGAACAACGTTGTTTAGTTTTCTTAAACTGCTTTTGAACGTACCTCCCTCTTTTCTAGGCTCGTCCTCGTAAACGTCAAGAGCAGCACCAGCAATTTTTCCTGCTTTGAGAGCTTTGAATAAAGCTTCTTCATCCACACTATCTCCTCTTGCGGTATTAATCAGGTAGGCTTTGGATTTCATAATGGAAATTTCTTCTTTTCCTATGATAGTTTGTGCTCCACTGGCGTGGATGCTTAAGTAGTCAGCTCTTTTTAGAACCTCTTCCTTAGGTAGAAACTTGATTCTAGAGTTTGCCTTAACGACAGGGTCGTAGCCTATGACTTCCATGTTGAAGCCAATTACAAGTTCGCTTAGTCGCTGCCCAATTCTACCACATCCAATTATACCCAAAGTTTTTCCGCTGAGTTCCAAACCTTCAAAAAGTTTTTTACTCCAGACACCCCTATTCAGAGACCCATGTGCTTGAGGAATATTTCTTGACACGTTAAGCATCAAAGCTAAGGCTAGCTCTGCGGTGGCGTTGATGTTGCCCCAAGGGGCGTTTTTAACGACCACGCCGTACTGGGAAGCGGCCACTGTGTCTATGTTGTCATAGCCTATACCAGCTCTTCCTATAATCTTCAAATTACCCTTTATGCCTAATTCAATGACATCTCGTGTGACCTTGGTTGAGCTTCTAACAACTAGTGCATCGAATTCGTGTATCTGTTCGGCAAGAGCTTTCGCTCTTCTCTTTCTTGTATCAGTAACAATTCCTGCTTCTGTAAATATCTTTATGCCTTCCTTGTTTAAACCGTCGTTCAATAATACTTTCAAGCTTCGACCCCCAACGTTCAACTATAGGCTTTCTATCCTATAGTTCTTTACTGTCAGAATATCACACAAAACCAAGCGATAAACCACAAGCCAGCTTCGAATACGTTTGTCAGACTGATAACTTTATATCTGGGTCAAACTGACAGGGTTCTACATCGGTTGTTTCTCCTATTTTGGGATCCCAAATAGTTAATAAACCGTTCCACACAATAAATATAACGCTGTTATGTTTATTAGGGAGACCAATATAGTTTCATTGAATTAGGAGAAAGGACTGAAAGGTCTCTGGATGAAATGAATTATAATCATGCAGTAGCAGTACATCTTTCATTTTTTCCTTTAATTTGTCATCCAGAACCCCGGCAAACCTTTCTTTTCTTGAATTTTGTCGCCTTAAACCAAAATAGCTTTTCTATAGAACTCGTAATAAAGAAACGAAGTTTCCATTTGTCACTTATATTTCATTTGATGTGGAATATAGTAACTTCAATTGTGACTACCTGAAACTTGTCAATCATATCATTAAAGTATATGAATCTAAAGTCACAAAAAATGTGACCGAACTCGACAAATACAACTGTTTCTTGCCAAAAAGACTAAACAAAACTGTGATATTATACCATTGCCGGAACCTGAATAGCTTAGGCTTTGAAACTTCGGAAATCCACATTAATACGTGCGAGACTGTGAGCACTAAAGACTTGCCCATAGAAAAAGCAAAAAGATGGACGGTAATATGGAATATCAAACTCACGAATTAATTCCCAATTATACGTTAAACATACATGGATCCCTGCATCAACTACTTGACTTTGAAAAACTCAAATACTGTTTCGAATGTGGAATTTGTACAGCCAGTTGTCCAGTTGCAGAATTAATTCCTAAACACTACAATCCGCGGACGTTGCTTCATAGTTTACAATTTTGTGATACTAAAACTCTAAAATCAGCCCAATTATGGTTGTGTGCATGGTGCTATCGTTGTTATGATCGGTGCCCACAAAAACTGTGCCTTCCAGAAATCTTTCTCTCCTTAAGAAGAATTGCTGTTCAAAAAGGTTATTTAGAAGGGTTCTATGAAGCCCTAAAAATTATTAGGGATAACATTCCACTTCCTGCGTCAGCTTGCTATGTCTGTTTTCATCCGGAAAGAGCAATACAAAACAAGCAGCTGGTAACAGATACTATTCAAAAAGAAATCATCGATTGCGAGGCCCGAAAAACAAAAGATGAAACCTACGTTAAAGTTAATCCGGACAAGGTTGCTATATTAGGGTCGGGTCCTGCAGGACTTTCAGCAGCCGAAGATTTATTCAAGAAAGGCTATTCTGTCACGGTCTTTGAGGGTTCATCCCAATCTGGTGGAATTTTGAAAAGATGCATTCCTGAATATCGTCTTCCCAAGGGAATTATTGATTTCGAAATAAAACACCTCAAAGATCTGGGATTAATAATAAAGAAAAACCTAGCTATCGGCGATCGCTTGAAAGTAGAAGAATTATTTCAAGATTATGAAGCAGTGTTTGTGGCTATAGGGGCTTCTGAAGAGAGAAGTCTGGGGATTGAAGGAGAAGAACTAGAGGGTGTTTTTTACGCCCTTGATTTTCTGGAAAAAGTAAATTTGAGAAAAATCAAGGCGCCAGACAAGGTTATAATAGTTGGCGGAGGCAACGTGGCTTTTGATTGTGCGAGAACTGCTCTGAGACTTGGAGCAAAACAAGCTACAATTTTATACAGACGGTCAAAAGAGGAAATGCCTGCGAATTCTTGGGAATTAAGGGAAGCTGAAGAAGAAGGAGTAAATATCCGCTTCTTAGTTACTCCTAAAAGAATCATAGGTCAAAATGGCAAAGTAGTCTCTATTGAATGTTTTAAGAATGAGTTAGGTGATGTAGATGAAACTGGTCGCAAAAGGCCTGTTACTATTCAAGATAGTGAGTTTGAAATTGAAACTGACTTTGTAGTGGTTGCTATTGGTCAATTTCCGAATGTCACTTTTTTGCCTGAAACTGTTGAAATCACTGATGAGAGAACCATAGCGATAAATCCTTTCACTTTTGAGACAGCGTCGCCAGCCATTTTCGCTGGGGGAGATGCAGTAATTGGATCAGGAAATCTAATGGAAGCCTTGGTTGCTGGAAAAGAGGCTGCATTTTCCATAGACTGTTATTTGAGAAGCGAACCGACTAAGTCGCTCAAGATTGATCAAAATAATCAATGAAGAGAAAATGAAAGCATTGAAAATTGAGTCTGAATCCAAAGAAGATATTCGTGTCGGAGTCTACGTTTGCCACTGTGGAAAGAACATCGCAGCATCAGTAAACTGTGAGGAAGTGGCAAAATATTCTTCGAAACTTCCCAATGTTGTGCTTTCTAAACATAACTTGTACATTTGCTCGGACCCTGGACAAGAAACAATCAAAAAAGACATAATAGAACACAAGCTAAACCGAGTGGTGGTAGCTTCTTGTACACCTCGTTTGCATGAACCCACATTTAGAAGAACCTGCGAAGAAGCAGGATTGAACAAATATTTGTTCGAGATGGCCAACATCAGAGAACACTGCAGTTGGGTACACTTGCACGAACATGAGAAAGCAACCGAAAAAGCAAAAGATCTAGTTCGCATTGCAGTTTCAAAAGCAGTTCTTCTTGAACCTCAAGAAGAAGCTGTTGTTAATGTGACGAGAAAAGCATTAGTTATTGGAGGAGGAGTAGCTGGTATTCAAGCAGCTCTGGATTTAGCAGATACCGGCTATAAGGTGTACCTTGTAGAGAAGAAGCCCAGTATAGGGGGAAAAATGGCTCAACTTGACAAGACTTTTCCAACAATGGACTGTTCTATTTGCATTCTTGCCCCAAAAATGTCAGATGTGGGTAAGCACCCTAGGATTGAATTGATAACCAATAGTGAAGTTGCCGAGGTTTCAGGCTACATAGGAAACTTTGTAGTTAAAGTAAGAAAAAAACCAAGATATATTACCAAAGATTGTACAGGCTGCGGTGATTGTGTTAATGCTTGTCCAATAGAGGTTCCGAACGAATTTGAAGTGGGACTTTCTTCACGCAAAGCAATCTACATTCCTTTCGCTCAGAGTGTTCCAGCTCTGTATCTAATTGACGAAAAAGCGTGTATTGGGTTGGAAAATAATACTTGTTCGCGGTGTAAAGAGGTTTGTGGACCCAAGGCTATAAATTTCAAGGATAAAGAGGAAGAAATTACTCTTGAAGCTGGAACGATCGTTGTCGCCACAGGCTTAGATGTGTTTGATCCTGTGACCTTGAAGGATTATGGATACCTGAGATTTCCCAATACAATAACATCGTTGGAGTTTGAGCGACTTATAAATGCAGGCGGACCAACTGGGGGTGATCTAGTTCGACCTAGCGATTTGTCGATTCCAAAATCGGTTGCTTTTATTCAGTGTATAGGTTCTCGCTCTCTACAGCGAGGTCGCCCATACTGTAGCAATGTGTGCTGTATGAATACGATAAAGGATGCTTTGCTCATTAAAGAGCATTGGCCAGAAATCAAAATCTATGTTTTTTACTTAGATATTCGGTCATTTGGAAAGGGTTTCGAAGATCTATTTAGACGAGCAAAAGAAGAGGGTGTCAAATTCATACGGGGATTACCAGCTGAAATATATGAGGATAAACGATCTCACAATTTATATTTAATTGGGGAAAACACTCTCGAAAATAGGAAGTATAAAATTAATGCGGAAATGGCGGTTCTATCTGTAGGTCTCAAGCCAAGGGATGACAGCGATAAAATTCAACGCCTTCTAAGATTGTCCAGGACTTCGGACGGTTTCTTTATGGAGGCTCACCCAAAACTTAAACCTGTTGACACTCCAACTGGTGGTGTTTTTCTTGCTGGCTGCGCTGAGTCGCCCAAAGACATCAAAGACAGTGTAACCCAAGCAAGTGCTGCTGCTGCAAGAGCAGGGATCCTGATGGCTAAAGGAAAAATCACGGTTGAAGCTATTACACCTTTAATACAATCAGAAACATGTGTGGCGTGTGGCTTGTGTGCTCGGGTATGCCCATACAATGCGATTTCAATTGACAAAGAAAAGAAGGAAGCTGAGGTTGTTGAAGCAGCTTGTGCTGGATGTGGCACATGTGGTGCTGAGTGTCCCAGAGACGCTATAGAGATGAGGCATTTCACTGATGAACAAATATTCGCGCAAATAGATGCGGCAACTGAGGAGAATGCGGATCAGAGGATTGTTGCTTTCTGTTGTAATTGGTGTTCGTACGCCGGTGCAGATTTTGCAGGTGTTAGTAGAATGCAGTATCCTACTAGTGTTCGTATTATCAGAACTATGTGTTCAGGCCGCGTATCAACAAAGTTCGTTGAACATTCTTTTGCCAGAGGAGCTGCAGCTGTACTAGTTGCAGGTTGCCATCTGAATGACTGTCACTATATTAATGCTAATTATCAAACTAAGAAGCGCGTTGAAAGATTGTGGAAGAAAATGGAGCGATTAGGCCTTGATAAAGGTCGGCTTCACCTATCTTGGATAAGCGCTGCTGAAGGTCAAAAGTTTGCCTCTAAAATTAAGGAAATGCAGAAAATTGTTAACAAAGTGACAGATGAAGAAATAGAGAAGACTGTTGATGCTCTAGCTCAAAAAGAAAACAAAGTGGCAGCTGTCAACGTTATTGATAATCAAGAAAACAGTATAAAAATAGTTGGAGGTTAGAGTTTTGCGTGGTCAACTAAGGAAACATGAGACTGAAAAAGAAATGAAGCTTGAAAGGCGAGACCTTTCAAGTTACTATTCGACAACTCTGAACAAGGAACAATGTAATGGTTGCGGAATATGCGCCGAAATCTGCCCGAAGGAAGCCATAAAAGAAGCCCCCGCAACAGTTAAAAAAGGAATTCTAGTTAAGAAACCAACGATAACTTTTGCTGTTGACAAATGCAACCTGTGTGGGGAGTGCGGCGTACTCTGTCCTTTGAATGCCTTAAACATGAAAATTGACGAGAAAGAAATTTCAACGATCGTTAAGAACGAAGCTTTTCCATACTTATTAAAAAGCATAAAAGTAGCAAAAGAAAAAGTTCCAGAATATGACTATGATCTCTCAAATGATTCATTGACTAGGACCGAAAGCACGCAATTGTCTAAATGCAGACCAGAATGCGAGTTGATATGCGAAAAAGAATGTCCTGTAGATGCGATTCAGATATCCGTTCAGCGATCGGAAGATGATCAAATAGAGAAAATTGTTGACGTAACTATTGACGAATCCAAATGTATATACTGCAAACGCTGTGAACTTATCTGTCCATTCAGCGCAATTGAAGTGAGAAAGCCGTTTTATGGGACTTTGGAATTAAAGGATAATCTATGTGTGGAAGATTGCACGGCATGTCAAGATATTTGTCCCGCCCAAGCTATCAGGAGAGAAGATGGCAAACTTGTTGTCGACACTCAGTTTTGTGTCTTCTGCTCGGCGTGTCAGAAGGTTTGTCCAGAAAAGGCAATTGTTGTCCAGAGAGATCAAATATTTCATACAAAGATAACAGCTGCTGCTTGGTTGACAGCATTAAAGAAACTTGCGACTTATGAGGGATTTATAAAAGAGGTTATGGCTGAAGCGGTTCAAAGAAGAGTCAATGTGGTTGAGAAGCGGCGGCTGCATATTTTATGACAGGTATATATCAATTGTCTACTCAAACATCGGAAATGGCAAACTTGTTCCTTAATAAGCAACTAAAATTGAAGAAGGTGATTGGCTTTGAAAGCGTTTATGGGTCTGAGTTGCAAACCTGGATACTGCATGTAAGTATTCATGAATCTGGTTAAGAAGTATGTGGATCAAAGGGGCATATTCTTGTTGTTTGGACCTGTGGATCTGTTGATTCGGTTTAGCGGAATTAAGAGTTTAGAAGATTTCATCATTTTTTCTTGGTGGGGAAAAGACTCGCCATTGGATAACAACACAAAGCTAATACTAAACCAAATTAAAAAGAACTACACTGACATCCAGTTTTTTATAATGGTTGAACCGTTCGGCATTCACTGGCCAGAAGCCTATAATAATTCAATCGAAAAATACAACTTCAATCTCATTTACGATTAAATCTACAACAACTACATTTCCAAATTCAATTCAAACACCTTTAGCTTGGACGGAAAACCAGTTATTGGATTCTATGATGGTCCGGATAGAATCTTTACGAAAAATGTTATTCCAAATGATGAGCGGTTCAGCTTGAGAGTAATTGGTTGCAACCCAGATGATGATTGGGAATATCAAGTGCCTAACCCAAGTCTTTCTAATCAACTAGTTTGCAGAGATTGTGAGATAAGTGTTTGTCCCAGATATGTTGCTCATGGTTGGCTTGAAGATGCAAACTATACTGAAGGATTGTATGACGCTCAATGGAGCAAAGCTATAAGTGAAGTTAAACTAGGCAATGTCAAGATTATTACGATTATTTCTTGGCATGAATTTTCAGAGCGTACTCAAATAGAACCCAACCCCAACCGTGTATCTTTCTACTTTCGCTTTCTAAAGAGTTTTATTCCTTAATATTCCCAGACG
>JABAOF010020405.1_pt4 | contig 28996 bp, 23 predicted proteins | sample 7062171 | NCBI WGS metagenome assembly JABAOF01 (sample SAMN14538628, study PRJNA623070) | marine sediment metagenome | biome: marine biome [ENVO:00000428]; feature: marine pelagic biome [ENVO:01000023]; material: deep marine sediment [ENVO:00002113] | place: India: Gulf of Khambhat ...
ATGTCAAAAGGTGGGACTCATGCTCTCTGGGAGTGGGGCCGAGTATCCCCTTTGGGTTTTACTAGGTTCTCCTGATCCCGATCTCGAAATGGAGTGGATTGTCTCGGGGACACCCTCAGAGACCTATCGCCAAGAAGATTTTCAGCCTTGCGCTGTGATTTGTGAAAAATGTCCAGAGGAGTGGGAGCGTTTCAGAGATTTACCTCTGTCATATCAAAATGGTAACTTTCGACTTTTCATTATGGATGATCCTTCCAAGCAGCAATCCTACAACGAAACGGGCTTATCCGTATTGGGGAGCCGAATATAGGAGTAGGTATGATTACAAAGGGAAAGCGAATTACACTATATCCATTTCTGTTTGGTGCCTACCCAGTTCTTACATTGCTGGCATACAACATCAATGAGGTTCTGATCGAGGATGCGTTGCGATCGTTGGTAATTTCTATGGCCGGTGTTGCTATTTTGCTTGTCGTATTCCGACTCCTTCTACGCAATTGGCATCGAGCCTCATTGCAAACTACGCTCTCGGTGCTTCTATTCTTTTCATATGGTCATGTGTATCAATTCCTACGATATGAAACTATTCTTGGAAGCACATTCAGCCGGCATCGCTACCTGGTTCTTTTATGGTTGGCAATTTTTTGTGTTGGGATCTGGCTGATCTGGAAGAAAATTCGTACGCCCGAGAAATGGAGTGAGGCTTTGAATGTGATTGCAGCTATAACCTTAGCCTTGCCAATATACCAAATCGTTCATTTTGAAGCGCGAATGGCATCCGCAAAGGCAAATCGAGATGATTTAGCGATCACAACACTCGATCAAGAACTTTCTCGAGGCGAATTATTACCTGATATTTATTACATTATCCTCGATGAATATGCTCGGCAGGATGCGCTAAAGAGCTTTTATTTGTATGACAATTCTGAATTTATTAAGAGTCTGGAAGATTTAGGCTTCTATGTAGCCCATAGAAGCCAGAGCAATTTCGCGTCGACGGAACCCTCGCTTGGATCTACATTGAATCTCAATTACCTGTGGGAATTAGGTGGCGATTTCGTGGCCGGGAATAAAGATCGAAGCGTGCTTCACCAGATGGTGAAAGACAATAAGGTCCGTCGAATCTTGAGTGACCTTGGTTATATGGAGATAGCCTTCGAGACCGGCCATTACCATACTGAGTTTGTAGATGCAGATCTATACTTAACCCCTCCACAAGATTCCTCGAGCGAGCTTAATTCCTTATGGCGGATGAACAAATTTGAGACCATGCTTTTACATACCACCGCAGGTCGGCTCATCACCGATAGTGCGAGAATCCTTGGATTTCTTGTGCCTGAGATCAATTACCCCTACAAGGAACACCGTCAGAGGATTCTCTTTGCTTTGGAAAAACTTGAGCAGATCCCTTCCATGCAAGGGCCGAAGTATATATTCGCACACATTATCTGTCCCCATGGACCGATGGTATTCGGTCCAAACGGAGAGTTTGTGGATCCATCAGCACCGTTCACATTGGCAAGTGGTCTAGAGCCATTGGATGGCCACGAAACTATGCTTGGTTATCGTGATCAGGTAGCCTTCATCAGCACTCGGATTGTCCACGTATTAAGAATGATCCTCAACAATTCGGAGACAGAGCCGATTATCATTCTTCAAGGTGATACCGGAGGATCGTTGGGTAGTCCTATACCGATTGAAGCTAGAATGGCCATTCTCAATGCATACTACCTTCCCTACGGGGGTACTGATTTACTTTATGATTCTATCTCGCCTGTTAATACCTTTCGGGTAATATTTAATAAGTACTTCGGTGGAGAATATGAGTTGTTAAAAGATGAAGCTTACTACTCTCCAATAGATGATATCTACAACTTCCAATTTATTTCCAACGAGATCTTCGAATCAGAGGGAGATTGATCACTGATTACTTTGCTCAATCCATGGAGGAAGTTTTCCCTCTATTGGGTTATGTTAGAATTCACTGCTCGTGGGCAATAGTTCAGTGTCTTGAACCAGTATGCAAAACATATTGAAGATCTGCGCTATGGGATCCGGATTTTTATTCGGCATATTCAAATGACATTGAGGTACGCTGCTTGAACTCAAAGAACACAACCTCCCTTATCACCCCTTATGGTGAACGGCTCATCGATCTACTCGTTCCGGAAGATGAACAAACGAGTATTAAGTTGCGAGCGAACCAGCTGCCATCTATCCGTATCTCCTCGAGATTAGCTTGCGATCTGGAATTGCTTACCGTCGGTGGATATTCGCCCTTGGATCGCTTCATGGGCAAGGAGGATCATCAACGTGTCTTAGATGAAATGCGGTTGTTGGATGGACATCTCTTCCCATTACCGATAACGTTCCCTGTGGAGCCAAATGAGGCGATAAAACTGGATCAAGATATTGCGCTCCGCGATTCCAACAACCATCTCCTAGCAACGATGACGATCGAAGAAATCTACGAATGGAATCTCGAGGAAGTTGCCCTAAAGGCTTTTGGGACCATCGATCTTCGCCACCCTCTCGTCGCTGAGATGCATCGATGGGGGAGGCTAAACATCTCGGGCCAATTACGCGTGATAGCCCTGCCGCCCCATTATGATTTTAAAGCTCTTAGAATGACTCCAACTCAGACCAGGGAAAAGTTAACAACAATTGGGTACCCCAATGTGGTTGCTTTTCAAACCCGTAACCCACTTCATCGTGTCCACGAGGAGATAACGAAGCGAGCCGTGCAGGAGGTAGATGGCGTCCTATTGCTGCATCCAGTCGTTGGGATGACAAAGCCAGGTGATGTCGATCATTACACACGGGTTCGTACATACAAGGCGCTGGCTTCCCGCTATTATGAGCGCGATCGTGTCATACTCGCTTTATTACCTCTTGCCATGCGTATTGCTGGACCGAAGGAAGCATTGCTGCATGCGATTATCCGACGGAACTACGGCGCTAATCATCTGATCGTTGGGCGAGATCACGCCGGTCCGGGGCTGGATTCGATGGGAAAGTCGATCTACGGTCCATATGATGCTCAAGAGTTGGTTGAAGAGTACAGCGATGAAATTGGGGTGAAGATGATCCCCTTCCGCAATATGGTCTATCTGCCAGACGAAGACCGTTACGAGGAGGTGGCGAAGGTTCCTGAAGGTGCGAGGACGGCAGTGATCTCTGGAACCCAAGTTCGAGAGGATTATCTCAACAACGGGCGTCAACTTCCAGATTGGTTCACTCGTCCCGAGGTCGCCGAAATCCTTGCGGAGAGTTACCCTCCGCGCCATAAACAAGGTGCTTGTGTCTGGTTCACTGGCTTGAGCGGTGCCGGTAAATCGACCATCGCTTCGGTGTTGACTGTCATGCTTCAGGAGCACGGACGGCATGTAACGTTCCTTGATGGTGACGTGGTCCGCACACATCTGTCGAAAGGATTGGGTTTCAGCAAGGAAGATCGGGACACCAATATCCGCCGTATCGGATTCGTCGCCTCCGAGATTGTCAGACACGGTGGGATTGCCGTTTGCGCTGCAGTCAGCCCTTACCGTGCGACCCGCAACGACGTGCGTAATATGGTGGGTGCAGATCACTATGTTGAGGTTTTCGTCGATACACCTTTGGAGGTGTGCGAGCAGAGAGATGCCAAAGGGCTGTATGTCAAGGCTCGCCGCGGGGAGATAAAAGGATTTACCGGTATCGACGACCCATACGAGGCCCCCCTTCATCCTGAGATACGGTTGGACACAGTGGAATACTCGCCGGAGGAGAATGCGCGAAGGATTGTGGAATATCTCCTCGCGCAAGGGTTTGTGAGGCGTGAATATCAGCCTTATGATCAGGAAATCAGTGATTAGAAAGTATCTATTTCTGTTGACAAGAATTAAATACTGTACTGAATATCACAAAAGATTGCGCTAACTGGGTATCCTCGATTTCTTATAGAAGACAGGTTCGTATCTGCGTGTTCTATTGATTTGTATTGAATCTGTATTGTGGGATATACGAACTAATTGGAATCGATGTCGTTAACAGTGGCACATAAAGTTGGACGCCCCGCCAAGTGTTGCTGAGATCATAAGATTCCTGGGTATGTGTCCAATAAATGATACTATAATCTCACTAAAGACTTACAGGTTACTACTGAGGCTTATAAACGTTCGACAGTAGGAGGATCAATATGCTTGAACATAAAGGTTCAGGTCAAGATAGGTCCGATTTGCAGCCTTCGAAAACCAAGAAGCGTTTTCCTCTGGCGGTTGGTGTCGGTATTGGTTTGGGAATGATTGTCCTCGTTTCCCTTGGTGTAATTATGTTACAGGAGTTCATTAGTTTGGGTGGGGATTCAGAAGCAACTCCCGACATTTTATCCAGCGAGGATCAAGTTATCGAGGATGCTGAAGAAACGCCACAACCACCCGCGATTGAGGGACCTGATCAAACAGACTATGATATGACTGCAACAGCAGCGTGTTACCTTTTTGTTTCTCAATTCCCTGGAACTCCGTGTCCAGCCGAAGCCGTTCCGGGGATCGAAGCCACCGCTACAGCCGCTTGTGCTCAATTCCAATCACAATTCCCTGGAACACCGTGCCCATAATCTATATCTCCAAATAGGACTCATGATAGTGTCAATGGTCGTGCTATAGATACGGAGGCTACCGATTCTTGTGCGAACCTATAAAATACTGACCGCTCATGAGTGATAGATCAAACGAATAGCGGTTAGGAGACCAGCGATGGCAGTAAATGGAGTCCATTCTCGAATAGGAATGGATGCCATTTCTCACAAAGACCTTACCGCATCGGTAATTCTCATTCTCGCCATTCTCATAACAGTCTATACGTTAACCTTTAGCGGTATTTTCCAAGTTGATGATGAGCATATTTTAGCTAGTCGGAGTCAAAGCCTCGCATATTGGGGGGAACTCTTTTATCCGCAAGTTTATGGTAATGATCGAGTTCGTCCATTAGCTACCGTCCTCCAAGAAGATGCGACCCCGAATGAATCCCTCGAGCCTGCACAGGCTATCCTCGGAGCAGGGTTTTTCAAACTAGCTGCACTCATGCACTTGGGCGGAGTTCAGACAACGCTTACAATGAACACTTACATTACAGCGTTGACTGGAGTCGTCATTTTTCTAACACTTTCTGTCCTAGATTATGAACGAAAGACAGCGATTTGGTGCGCACTCTTATTTGGCCTAGGAACGATGGCTTGGCCATTTGCGAAACGCTATTATCGCGACACACTTGCGATGTTGATGAGTACCATTGTTCTTCTCGGTTGGGTGCTGACCTTCGTCGAATCAAGATGGCGCAGATTTACAGGATATGTACTGATCAGTCTGGGGGTGATTTGTGGAGCACTTGCTAAGTTGACGGTTGTTGTTGCTGTACCCGCGTTAATTTTTTCGATATTGATTGCCTCACTTAGGCATCCTAGACAACCGGATGTTAAAAAGAAAATAGCGGCGTGGATTGTCGGAGCCTTTATACTTCTCATACTAACTGCAGCTATTCCTGATCGAGGTGTCCTGGCTCGCTATTCTCTGCGACACTTTATCGAAGTAGGAGGACGTCTTCTTTCAGGTCTTGGAATGTCAACATTATTCGCTGTTGTTGGTCCATTCCTGAGCCCAGCCAAGAGCGTTTTCCTCTTCTCCCCGATACTACTCCTTACGCCGTTTGCTGCCATTCGGAAGTGGAAAGACAATTGGCTAATGATCTTGCCGGCTATCCTGATGGTGCTATTTCTGCCAGTTGCGCAAGCTCTCTTTCATGGTGAGCTGTGGGGAGGGACACTCACGTGGGGTCTGCGTTTCATGTTGCCTGCTTTACCGATTATGATTCTGATCTGTGCTCCGTTAATTAGAGATTTTTTACAATTGGGATGGTCCTACAAGAAAGCAGGTTGGTGGGGATTGGTTGGTGCGACTATTTTCGTACAGCTTGCTGGTGTATTTGTGCCCTGGTACATCCCATTTCAGATATGGTCTGATCAAGGATTGGATCCTTACTCAACAAGTTCGGTATGGGATGTCACTTACCTTGCTATTCCTATGCACATTACGCATTTACCAGAAATAACACATTGGGACATCGCTTGGATACGTATGCTGCCACTTGATCCTCGAGCTATCCTAGCTCCAATTTCTGCTCTGGTAGTCTTGTGTGCAGCAATCCTTGTGTTGTGGAGTATGAAAGTGCGGACGAGGGGATCTTCAATATTTTACATGATACCGCCTCTCACAATAGGGATGCTTGTAATGATCATGCCGATATTCCCAAGTCTTTATCTCCTACAAGACAATCCGGCCAATGGGGGGGCTCGACCTGAGTTTGAATCGATGCATGTCTGGGTAAAGGACAATGTTCAAGCTGGAGATTTGGTTGTAGTAGATGCCTACGGTACTCCGATTTGGCAGTACATGATGAACCAATGGAAAGAACCCATCCCGTGGTTCTCTATGCCTTTTGAGATTCCTGGAGCAACTGGCGTGGATCCAATAATGGGTAGTCAGCCGTCATTAGCTGCACTTCAACTTTTTCAGCAGGTTGGTTCAAAGTACGACCGGCTTTGGTATATTTCATCGGACGAGGCACCTGACTCTGGCTTACGCCGTGAAATCACGTGGCTTGACCGTGAGCTTGTCCTGCTCCATGAACGACAATTCGTGGGTGACACGCGAGTAGATGCACGTCTTTACAAGGCCAGTTTAAATCAACACTAAAGTTCAGTAAATTCTTGTGAGGCTTTGAGAACGAACACCCTTCACATTGACAGTCCTTCATCGAGGGGCTAGAATGCAATTCGTTCCACAGTCCTCTTGAGGTAACTCGCAATGCAGCGTACGGATGACAATATTCCGGTCTACGACTCTGATAGAACGAGATGGAAAGCTCTCGAAGAATTGGTCCAAGCTACGAGATATCGTTCTTTGATCTTTCAACTAATTCGTCGCGATGTTCTTTCCCGATATAAGCGCTCTGTATTGGGTGTAGCATGGACAATGCTTAACCCATTGGGTATGATGTTGGTTCTCACAATTGCTTTCTCTCAATTGTTTAGCGGCACTCGAGCCTACCCAGCTTATGTATTGACTGGATTGATCGCTTGGACATTCTTCGCGCAGACAACGAGCATTTCAATGACCCAACTGGTGTGGGGAGGAGCGCTTTTAAGTCGCATTTATATCCCACGTACAGTATTCGCCCTCTCATCCATCGGGACAGGTTTGGTGAACATTGCGCTCTCGCTGGTCCCCCTTATAGCGGTTATGTTACTTACAGGAACCCCGCTTCGGTTTTCGGTGTTCTTCCTTCCGATTTCAATGTTGTTGTTAGCCTTATTCGCATTGGGTGTCGGACTGTTGCTATCCACACTAGCAGTATACTTTCCAGACGTAGCAGAAATGTATCAAATTCTATTGACGGCATGGATGTATCTGACACCGATCATATATCCTGAAGAGATCATCCCAGAAACCTATCGGACATTATTGTTCACATTGAACCCGATGTATCACTTGGTGACGCTGTTCCGCCAGCCGTTGTATGAAGGTGTTTTGCCAAATCTAAATCATATTGGACTGGCAGCTGCCGTAGCTGTGGCCATGTTCATCGTCGGTTGGGTGATTTTTTCGGAAAAATCAGATGAGTTTGCTTACCGGGTTTGAAGGTGAGATTGTATCTGTGGTTGAAGTTACACCTGAGTTCGCGATCAGAATAGAGAACGTGTGGGTACGCTACCGGGTTCCCCAGGAACGTTATGGTACTTTAAAAGAATACATCATCCGCATGTTGCAAGGACGGGTGAACCATCGTGATTTTTGGGCTCTGCAAGGGATCGATCTGGAAATCCATCGTGGTGAGGTCTTCGGAATCGTTGGTCGTAATGGGGCGGGAAAAAGCACACTTCTCAAGGTGGTTTCGCGTGTATTGCGACCGACGAGAGGCAGGATAAGGGTAAGGGGGGATGTAGCGCCGTTGCTGGAATTAGGGGCTGGTTTTCATCCAGAATTAACAGGAAGGGAGAATGTCTTCCTCAATGGCACTTTACTCGGTCATCCACAAGGTGAGATTATGGAGCGATATCGTAAGATCGAAGATTTTGCGGATATCGGATCGTTTATCGATGCTCCGCTCAGGACCTATTCAACTGGCATGGTGGCGCGGCTTGGTTTCGCGGTCGCTACTGCATGGGAACCGGATATCCTGGTTTTAGATGAGGTACTCGCTGTTGGTGATGAAGCGTTCCAAAAGAAATGCTACGGTCGTATCATCTCGTTTCGTGAATACGGTTCAACGGTTATGCTTGTGTCTCATAATGCAGAATTGGTGAAGTCAATGTGCCAGAGGGCAGCCTGGATTGAACAGGGTATCATTAAGGCGATCGGAGCACCTGATGAAGTTGTCGACCTGTATCGGACGAGTCAACCTCCTGATGGAGCGACAAGCGAATGAGAATTACTCCCACCTCCATTCCTGATGTTGTCGTGGTCGAATCTCAAGTTTTCCGCGATGATCGTGGTTTCTTTATGGAGACATATCATGAAAATAAATTTAAGGAATTAGGTCTCACTGACCAATTCGTGCAGGACAATTATTCTGGTTCACATAAGGGTACACTACGCGGCTTGCATTACCAGATAAAACACGCGCAAGGCAAATTAGTGCGAGTGGTTGTTGGGGAAATATTTGATGTCGCAGTCGACTTGAGGCGTGGTTCAGCCACATTTGGGAAATGGGTAAGTAAAATTCTTTCAGCAGAGAATAAACTACAGCTGTGGGTTCCACAAGGTTTTGCGCATGGCTTTTATGTTATAAGCGATTGGGCTGAAGTTCTTTATAAGGTTACAGATTTCTACTCCCAAGAATGGGATCGAACGCTGATTTGGAATGATCCGCAGGTTGGCATCACCTGGCCCATTCAGGAGGGTGAATCACCAAACCTATCTTCAAAAGACGCACAAGGAAAAACTTTAGATGACGCAGAAGTATTCCTCTAAGAGAGACTTTCATGATGAAATCGCTTCTTCTAAATAACGTACTTGTCACTGGAGGGGCAGGTTTTATCGGTTCGAATTTCGTTCGCCATTTTTTAAAAGTGAGTCCTGACTCACGGGTTATTAATTTAGATGCACTCACTTATGCAGGTAGTCTCGAGAATTTAAAGGATTTGCTCAAATCAGAACGTCATAACTTTATCCATGGAGATATTTGCGATCGTGAACTTGTGGAAGACATATTTCGTCGACATCACGTTGACACAGTAGTTCATTTTGCGGCGGAATCGCATGTCGATCGTTCTATCTATGGCCCTGCACAGTTCATTCAAACAAATGTTGTAGGAACTTTTCGACTACTCGAGGTTGCCCGACAGATATGGATTGATGAAACCAAATTTCCCTTAGACCATGTGTGCTTTCATCACATTTCAACGGATGAGGTATTTGGTTCTTTGGAACCGGATGATCCCCCGTTCAAAGAATCGACACCTTATGCACCAAGTTCACCCTACGCTGCATCTAAGGCAGCAAGCGATCATCTTGTTCGTTCTTACGCTCACACGTATGGCCTTCCGATTTTTATCACCAATTGTTCCAACAATTATGGCCCTTACCAATTCCCTGAGAAACTAATCCCTCTGGTTATCTTGAACGCGGTTGAAGGTCGTCCATTACCGATTTATGGTGATGGGAAACAAATACGGGATTGGTTATTTATCGATGACCATTGTGAAGCAATTTGGACCGTTCTCTCGGAGGGGAAGCGGGGAGAAACTTACAATATCGGAGGAGACACACAACCTACAAATCTAGATATCGTTCGGCTTGTTTGTGCGATTCTCGATGAACGGCTGCCCGAATCGGATTATATTCCTCATGAGTCATTGATCAATTTTGTTCCAGATCGTCCGGGTCATGACCGTCGCTATGCGATGGACAATACCAAGATCAAAAGAGATTTGGCTTGGTTTCCGAAGGAGTCTCTTGACAGTGGGTTGCGTAAGACTGTTGACTGGTATCTGGCTCACCCAGATTGGACCTCAACCATTCGCCAGCAACCTTCATATCAAGAGTGGTTGACAGCAAATTATGCTAGCCGAGGAGAAACCCCATGAGAGGACTCATCCTTGCCGGAGGGCGAGGCACTCGCTTATATCCTCAGACCATCGCGGTTAGCAAACAATTGCTTCCTTTATATGACAAACCAATGGTGTATTACCCGTTGTCTATGCTGATGCTGGCAGGTATTCGTGAGATCTTGGTAATCAGCACCCCAGGACACCTACCGGCTTTTCAACATTTGTTGCGTGATGGTGGTCAATGGGGACTTCAATTTTCATACGCTCCTCAGGAGGAACCTCGAGGGTTGGCAGATGCTTTCTTGGTGGGGAGGGAATTTATCGGTGAGGAAAACGTCTGCCTCATTCTGGGTGATAATATATTCTTTGGCCACGGTCTGCCGGACAAACTGCGCGCTGCAGCTAGGTTAACACAGGGGGCGTTGATATTTGCATATTCGGTTCGTGATCCTCAGCGATATGGTGTGGTGGAGTTCGATACACAAGGTCGAGCCCTTAGCATCGAAGAGAAACCGGCTAAACCGCGGTCGCAATATGCTGTGCCTGGGATATATTTTTACGACAACCGGGTTGTAGAGATCGCTGAAGGTTTAAAACCATCGGCTCGTGGTGAACTTGAAATAACTGATGTGAACGCTACATATTTGTCTTGGGGTCAGCTGCGTGTGGAAGTGCTCGGACGTGGTGTTGCCTGGCTCGACGCAGGAACCCACGAAGCGCTCCTCCAGGCAGCTAACTTTGTTCAGGCTGTGGAGGAAAGACAGGGAATGATGATCTCTTGCCCAGAAGAGATTGCATACCGAATGGGATATATCAACGGTGCAGAGCTTCATCGGTTAGCGTCCGCAATGGTGAATAATCGGTATTCCTCTTATCTGTTGCGTTTGTTGGATGAAGATATGCAGCGATCGAGCAATGGATAGATGGCTTTGCAAATTTTGCTCCTTGGGAAGAATGGGCAGGTGGGTTCGGAGTTGCAGCAGACTCTAGCACCTTTGGGAGAGTTGGTCGCTTGGGACATTGATGAATTAGATCTTTCCCAAATAGAGCGGATCGAAGAAGCAGTATGGAATTTGAATCCGGATGTGATTGTAAACCCGGCGGCTTACACTGCAGTAGATCGAGCCGAGGAAGAGCCGCATCTCGCTCGTGCGGTTAACTCAGAAGCACCCAGAGCTTTAGCTGAGGTAGCTCAAGGAATGGGTGCAGCACTAATCCATTTCTCGACCGATTACATCTTTGATGGAAGCAAGGGAATGCCATATGTGGAAGAAGATGCTCCCAATCCAATCAATGTATATGGTCAAACGAAACTCGATGGCGAGAGAGCGGTTCAGCAGATCGCGGATGCGTACCTGATCCTTCGTACTAGTTGGGTCTACAGTCTGCGATATGACAGCTTTCCCACTCGAGTATTGAGTTGGGCTCGTGAGCAGGTAGTGATGCGGATCGTAGAGGATCAGGTTGGTAGTCCGACCTGGAGCAGAATGCTGGCCGAATTTACGACTGAATTGCTGTCAGATGCGGGCATGAGTGTATTCGATTGGATTCGGGAGCGATCGGGTGTGTACCATCTCGCTGGACTCGGTGAAGCGAGTCGATTTGAATGGGCTAAAGCTGTGCTAAATTTTGATCCAAAAAAGGATGAACAAATCGTCCGCGAGTTGAAGCCAGCGAGAAGTGAGGAATTCCCTAATCCCGCACGACGTCCGGTATATTCTGCCCTCAAATGCGATCGTTTTATGGATGTCTTTGGATTGAATCCGCCAAAATGGATGGATTCGTTGCGGATGGCCATGGAAAGAAGCCTATGAAGCAGGTAGAGAATGGGGGGCATCCATTCGATGCCTATTATTTTGCGGATGGCTGTGGGAGACCTTACCAACGGGATGAGGAATGGCTGAATTTCTTTAGCTCGATTGCTGAAAGGATAGCGAGTGATATTCAGCCAGATACGGTCCTGGACACAGGTTGCGCGATGGGTTTTTTGGTTGAGGCGTTACGTGAGAAAGAGGTCGAAGCCTACGGTGTGGATATATCAGAATATGCCATACAGAATGTAATTCCAGACATTCAATCCTATTGTTGGGTGGGATCAGTGACTGAGCCTTTTCCAAGAAGTTATGATCTCATAGTCTGCATTGAAGTCCTTGAGCATTTAAAACCACGAGAGGCGGAAAAGGCACTGGAGAACATTTGCCATCACACCGATGATGTACTGTTCTCTTCGACACCCTTTGATTATAAAGAAGCCACGCATTTCAACGTTCAACCACCCGAGCATTGGGCGGAATTATTCGCACGCCAAGGATTCTTTCGAGATGTAGATTATGATGCTTTGTATATTACCCCATGGGCTGCACGGTTTCGACGCAAAAACGAGATACTGCCTAGATTAGTACGAGACTATGAGCGTAGGTTTTGGTTACTGTGGAAGGAAAACACAGATTTGCGTAGTTTAGCCACAGATTTACGCAGTTTTACCAACGATTTACAGGATCAATTAGTTGCTGGTGAAGCGCGTGAGCAGGCACTTTCCACAAGGATATCAGACCTACATCAAACAATTGATAAGGTTTCCCACGACTTTCAAGCAATTCTGAATAGCCGAAGTTGGCGTCTCATAAAAAAAATTCAGCGTTTACGCTTAAAATTAATCCCGCTTGGAAGTTCGAGGGATCGTATCTTTGAGTTTGTCATCAAAGCAATGGGAATGAAAGGACATTATAGCTCCCCTACGCGTGAACGGGATGCAGATAAGGAGCGCAGGGAAACGCGAGAAAGCGAGGCCTCCAAAGACGAATCGGTGTGGATGCCAACTATTTCCGAAAATTATTCACCGCGAGAGAGGGAAATTGGTATTAACGACAAGCGCCCATGTCTCGCTTTATATTCCGTTGATCCATTAACATCAGCATGCCCTCATCTCCGTATTGTTGGTCCTGCTAAGCATCCTAATGCTGGATTCAAGCTCATTGAGGGTACAAGTTGGAAAAGCGGCTCAATTCATATTTCATTTCCTGATGAAGCTGATATTGTCGTGATACAAAGAGATTTTCCACGATATGAGAGGCTTTATGGAGATGTCATTGAATGGGCTCGGTCTCAAAGCAAGATAGTGACCTATGAGTTGGATGACCTTTTACTTGAATTACCTAAGGAGCACCCTGAGAAAGAATATTACGATGGTGCAAGGAGACAGATGCTTCAGGCTATTTTGGAGGCGGATGCAGTAATAGCCAGTACCCAGTGTATTGCCGAGTATATGAGACGCTTCAATCCGAACACATGGCTGTTACCAAACTATCTCGACGATCGAATATGGAAGCTGCGCGACACGCAATTGGCGGATAGGCCACAGCTTGTTATCGGCTATATGGGTGGAATGACCAAGACGCATCTCCCAGATCTCGAAATCGTTACTCCTGTACTGAAACGTCTTCTTCATCACTATAGCGATAGACTCCTTCTACGCTTCTGGGGGCTCGTTCCGTTAGAATTAGTTGATCTGCCAAATGTGGAATATCAGGAAACCTCCTTTCCTATTTATGCTTCCTTCGCGGAGTATTTCTCTACTCAGGAATGCGATGTATTTATTGCACCTCTTCGAGATAACCGATTCAATCGATGTAAAAGTTGGATCAAATTCCTGGAATACAGTGCCCTTGGGATTCCTGGCGTATATAGCTCTGTTGGACCCTACACTGAAGTGGTAGTGCATGGTGAGAATGGTTTCCTGGCTTCTTCTGTTAAAGATTGGGAGAAGTATCTACCGAGATTAATAGAAGATAGCAAACTACGAGTCTCGGTGGGTCGCGCTGCGCAAGAAACGGTTCGGGGTCGATTGCTTATGTCTAGCCATGCACATGAGTGGGGGATAGTATATAGAGCCATTCTGTCTTCAGGGACATCCGCAAAGCATGATCCACCGCAAGAGCTTATTGACCAACAGCTTAGGAGGTGGGAGAGAGAGCGAGAAGCCTACCAGGAGGCAGTACGGGTAGAAAAGGATTTCCCTGACCTGGGAGAGAGATCATCCAGTAAACAGACACTAAGGTTTAATAACAAGTTCACAGTCTTAACTAAAAGAGCCTTGATTGTTATTAGGCGCGAGGGAATCAAGGCGTTTCTTAAGGCTGTTTCACGAAGATTATTGATAATGCCTTTGAAGCGTGGTGGTTTGAAATCAAAAAAAACAACGCATGTTTTTAGATATCCTTTTGAAAGGCTTGGATCTTTGTTACAAGGAAAAGTCTTGCATGTAGGTCCACCACCCCAAGTAAGCATCGTTATTCCAGTATTCAACGGATTAGAGTATGTACGCGAGTGCGTTCACAGTATCTATGAATCGCCAGTAAGTGTTCCCTTTGAAGTCATTGTGGTTGATCAAGGCTCTCAAGATGGCGCTCTTGAATTCCTGCGCAGCTTTGCTAAACAACGCGATGATTTTAGGCTAATTGAGAATCAGACAAATGTGGGGTTTGTGAGGGCGATTAATCAAGCAGCGGCAATTGCTGAAGGAGAGTTTCTTGCAATTGCCAATAGCGATATCATCGTAACAGCAAGTTGGTTGGATCGATTGGTCACAGCTATGCGTGATGATCCCACGTTGGGCGTTGTTAGCCCTGTTACGAATTACGTCGGTGAAGGACCTCAAATTGATCCAGATGCGAGGGATATCACCTCGGACCAGGCATTGATATATGCACAGCGTGTCTCCAATCGTAAGGGCGTGAAGTCCGTTGTGGATCGCCTGGTTTTTTTCTGCGTTCTTGTGAGGAAAAAAGTCTTTGATCACCTGGGCGGGCTATCGGATGTCTTTGGGCTTGGAAACTATGAAGATGACGATTTCTGTCTGCGCGCACGTATGGCGGGGTTTACTCTCGGAATCGTTCCCGCTGCATTTGTGTTTCACTATGGTAGCCGTACATTTCGTGAGCAAAAAATTGATCACACAGAGTTAATGCTACACAACGAAAAGATTTTCTTTGAGAGGGTTTGCAATTTCGCAACGCGCTCTCCAATTACTGGTAGCCAATCCAAGCGAGCAGGTCCTCCCTCTGTCTCCGTTGTTGTACGGACCAAAGACCGTCCATACCTTCTTAACCAAGCATTAACAAGCCTAGCAAATCAGACCTTCAATGATTTTGAAGCTGTCGTAATCAACGATGGCGGCGTTGACGTTTCATCCGTTATTGATAAATTCTCCCCCAATCTTAATATTTCTTACATTTCACATAAGGTCTCGAAGGGGCGTTCGGCTGCACTTAATATTGGTGTCGCAACATCTCGTGGACACTTCATAACGTATCTAGATGATGATGACATCCTGTATCCTACTCATCTTGAGCATCTATACAGAGCTTTATTTACCAGTAGTGAATATCAAGTAGCATATTCTGATGTGAATAAAGCACTTTGCTGGTCTGATTTGTGCAATGATCTTATCTTGGATCGTGCTCCGTTCACACGCCGAGATTATGATCAAAATGCATTGCTCGTCGAGAATTGGATGCCCATCATGTCATTAATGCATGATGCAGATTGTGTTCAAACAGTCGGTGACTTTGATGAAACCCTCGAGATTTTTGAAGATTGGGATTTGCTCATTCGCCTGTCTCGCGCTTTCTCTTTCTTACATATTCCTCACACAACCTGCGAATACCGATTTCGGTTTGGGGAGGGTGAGGAGGATTCTACACTTCCCTCTCGTGAGTTAGCGGTAAATACGATGACTCTAATTCATAATCGCTACCCAGTAAGTGATAAATCGTTGCAGGACCAACGAGCCATAGCTTTGAGCGCCTCTCGTCAGATAATTGAAGAGATACAACAATTGGAGGCCCTTGCCCAAAGTGAGATAGCTAAACGGCTCCTTGTGACTGCGCGACTTGGTGGTTTCATATTACCGCACAACTTACAAGAACCTAGTTTTCAGATAGTGGTAAAGGGGTCTTAATTGATTATAGGTGTAGGCTGTGGTTATAAGAAAAGCGTTGACCTCGATCACGCTTGTTCCTCTTCTTTTCTTGGGGCTGATACTGGTCGCTACTCCTAATAATGTGACCGCAATTGCAGCAGGCGAACAAGTTACCCTGTCTCAATATTTAGTTCCTGAGGGGAGGGATTTCTCAACCCTGGAATTTGGCGATCCTTGGGACATGGAGGAGTACTCAGATGTCTCCATGTACATCAACGAGTCGAATACCGCGCTTCACCTAGAGAATATCGAGGTATCAGGCGGGAAATTTTCGGCCAGATCTGTGGACACGGATGCACAATTTCATGTTTTATTCCCAGGTTATCAATCCTCAATACCTGCTGGAAAAACTGGAACTCGACACCCAATAAATCCTTCAAATCATTGTCTTTTCACACTTATGAACGTTCAAAGTGTTTATCCGCTGGATGAAGTAAGGGTGTGGTGGTTTGCCAATAATAAATTAACCGGTGAGCAATTTGGAAGCGGACGCCTCTCGACATTTCCTTTCTCGCCCGGCTGGAGCTATCTTGCTGCAGACTTGAACTCTCTCGACGGTACCTCTGGAGATTCGTGGTCCGGCGGAGTTGAAGAGTGGCAGGGGTTACGTCTAGACCCTACTGTCAGTAGTGGCGTTGAATTTGAGGTGGATTGGGTACGCCTTACAGATTGCGGGGAGGTACCGGTCACAGTCTCTTGGTCTGGTATATCAGGCGGTGTTCAGATCTGGGTGGGAATCGAGACTCCACAACCAGATTTTGAGGTTCCTATCGGAATGCTGTCTTTGAAGGATTGTGACCCCGACTCATGCGTCCTCGACGTTCAGGGATGGGAACCGGGATTGTATTATATTGGGGTGAGAAGAGTGAGTGACGGACAATTCTTCTGGACCTCTCAGCCCTTGGTCATTAACCCATCACCCATCCTTGATATTATCCGCCCCTCCTTCACTAGTGGAGAGAGCATTGTATGGAATATGAATAGCCAGAGTGGTATTGTCCCAGAGCGAACGATTTGCGTCGACTATATCTTCGACCAAGGAGAGCTATATTTAATTACAAAGCCCCCAGCTCAATTACCTGGAGGTTGTGTTAGCAGCGGGAGCAGCGATCCTCAAGTAGTGCTATCTCAAAATGGTGATGTCGACACAACATCATACCGTTACCTAACTTTCCAGGCTTTAATGGAAGGGCAGTGGCAAGATGTTAACCGTGGATGGATAATGCGTTGGATATGGTCACCATACAATGATTGTTTCCTTGTTTCCAATGATATTCCCTTTGATGTTGGATGGCAGACACTCACCATTGACCTACATGACTCATTCGAAGGGCTCGCTGAGGACGCGGCTTCACCACCCACTGTTAATTGCCCGATTAATCATTGGACTACCTTTCCGGCAACCTACTTACGATTCGACCCTAACGAAAATACAACTTCTGTAACTTTTCATCAACGAATGGACTGGATCCGCTTGAGTCGCATGGATCGGGTCACTCAAGGTGACCTGTATCCTATTCAAATTCAAAGCAGTGAGAATATAGATGATCTTTCATTGAATTTTTACTTCACGACCAATCCTGATGGGAATCCAAAACAACAGGTAGCTGTTATCAAGACAGGGCCATCAACACCACCTGGAGGTCCGTATACTATCTTTCTACCCATGATTTTCAGCGACTACGAGGGGAGCAATTTTACTACTTATCTATGGGATACAAGCGGTGTAAGTAACGGGCAATATTATATTTGTGTTGAAGCCTCCGATGGTTTAAACATCCCGACTTACTGTAGCGAAGCACCCGTTGATGTGACCACAAACTAAGTGGAATACGACTGCCCGACCAAGCCCGGTCGCTATAAGTCTATAACCACAAATTGGAATTCAGCATAATGCCTAAAGGGTTTTGGAATATTGAATGGAGTAGTTGTGTGAAAGCCCAATTTGACCTGATGGCATAATTTGTGAATATAATCTCAGATAGCTAGAGTTTCAGCACCCATCCAACCTCGCAATCCATGCCATGTCCCCCGAATAGCGGCGCGTAGCTTAGCCCCCCGCTTATCTTCAGTGAGTAGCATCCTTAACAGCACATACATCGTGGCGACTAACTCATAAACAAGCCAATGCGGAAATCGAAGCGCATACAGTTTCAGCATAGGTATCCGGTTTCGGTTGATGGTATACCAACGCCAGGGTGGATGGAAGGTTGGCATGAGGGTGAATGGGCCCACTTTTACCTTCTTTCGATTTCCTAACCGGTGTTCAAGCTTTGCCTGGCAAGCAGCGATAATCTTGTAGCCGTGAAGTTGTGCTCGTAGGCAAAACTCTGTATCGACATAGTCGATGAAGAAATCCTCCCGAAATCCTCCTATCGTCTCGAAGGCACTAATCCTCATTAAAGCTCCTGAGGTAATGACCGTTGTGACATCTTTCAGACTTACATTCTCACACAGGACTCGTTCATAGATGAAGCCCCATTTTCTACGCAGGAATGGCGCTCGACGATCTAGATCAGCGTCGATCACTTGGGGAGCAACAATGGCGATGCGATCCGACTCGGCTTGATTTTGGTAGACCGCCCACAACTTTTGCACCATGTCCTTGGCAGGTCGGCTGTCTTGATCAAGAGTGAGGACCCATTCGAAGCCGAGTTCCCTGGCCCTCTGGACACCTTGATTCAAAGCCGCTGCAACGCCAAGGTTATTTGCATTCCAGATCGTTTCGATCCCCTGAACTTGATTGACTCGCCTTAGATGTATTAACGCTTCTTCACTTGATCCATTGTCAACGATAACGATACGATCCACTTGCTGACGGATTGCCTCCACGTTCTTTATCAGTTCAAGATTGGGTTGGAAAACGACTATAACAGCAGAAACCTCCTTAAGGGAGGGTGGGGTATAAACGACATGTTGGTTGTTAATCGATTCCAAGGGTGCTTCCATTAGTTACTTACTTACTTACTTCAGGATGGTTTCGTGGGTGTTTTCTGTAGCTAGATACGGGCCTAATTATTCCATCTACAACACACACATTGGAAATCATTATTTCGCCTCGATCACGCTGTCTCAGGTATCAATTCTGATTATTAATGTGTTGAACAATACTCTAACACAGGCTTAGATGTCCGCCAATAGGTATGGCATACATGATCAATCCAATCCCTCATGATTATCGCTTTCAAGCTATTTGCAATTCTCCGTCTCATCATTTTTGTATCGAGTTTTAGGATTATTTAATTGGACAAAACGATTTTTCGGTCTATACTATTTTAGAAGGCTGAAAGCACGAAATTTTAAGGATTGTTGTTCCTCATAAAACCACTTGAGTATACCTATCTATGGCGTCGAGCTCCTCAAGGGTTCAGATAAGAATTACTACCTCAGCCGCGAGTATTTATGCGGTCCTTTCTCTAGGTACTCGTCTGCAAACCGAAAGGCTTATGACAGCATGAATTGTGGATCATCGATAGTTAGATCCTCAAAGAGAGTTTCTATGATGGTCACGCTCCTAGGATGGAAGGTAAATGTCCCATTGGATAGACTGACGCGTATGCGGTGCTTGTGGTTATCCTATCGAAGATTGTGATATAGATGGAATTCATTGCCTTGCCGTGCAAATTAGAAAATTCCGTTATTTTCTTTGCCCATCCACAACCGATCAGGTCTCGCGGATGATCAGAGTAAAGGAGATCCCATGTTAAACATAGATATTCACAGAGTTGATATCCGCCGTCGTTTTGCCCTAGCAATTGTTTTGTTAGCAGTGGTTTTAATCCTGTTTCTTTTGGTAGGAGTTGCTTCAGGAGCGTCAACATCCTCCCCTGAATGGGATCTAACTTCAGAGCATCCAGAATATAAAATTACTGAATCAGANNCGAAAGCTGCAAGCTTGGCAGCGCTTCAGCTCAGAGTTCAGGAGCAAGGATCCGTCCGAGTGATTGTAGGCCTGGACGTGGCCTTTCAACCAGAAGGCGACCTTGCCAGCCCTCAAGCTGTCCAAGACCAACAAGCGCGCATCGCTAAAGCGCAGGACGCGCTGTTAAAACGTTTAGAGTCCTTCGACGTGAAGTCTGTGGGTCGCTTTGAGTATATCCCTTTCATCGCACTGGAAGTGGATGCCGCAGCCTTGGAAGATCTAAGTGAGAATCCAGATGTAATCAGCTTGGAGAAGGATGTGCCCGTCCCTCCGACACTCGATTCCAGCATTCCCGTTATTGGTGCCGATGATGCCTGGGCGGCTGGTTATGAAGGCTCTGGCTGGCAAGTTGCTATCCTGGATACCGGTGTCGATGGTTCGCATTCTTTCCTCACAGGGAAAGTAGTCTCGGAGGCCTGCTATTCCTCGACCTTCGGTGGCTCTACGACAGTTTGCCCAGGGGGCGGGGAGGAAGAAACCGGTCCGGGGACAGGTGTTAATTGCGACATCTCGATCTACGGTTGTGATCACGGCACTCACGTAGCTGGGATTGCCGCCGGTAAGGGGGGGAGCTTTCATGGAGTGGCTCGAGAAGCCAACCTGATCGCTATCCAGGTATTTTCAAGGTTCTCAGGAACGGATTGCACCGGTTTTGGGCTTCCAGACCCATGTTCACTTTCTTACACCTCCGATCAAGTGTTAGGTCTTGAACGTGTCTATGCTCTCCGGTCTTCTTTCAACATCGCCTCTGCAAACATGAGCCTNNTCGGTAAACATCGCGACAGTAATTTCTTCAGGCAACAGCGGCTATAGGACCTCTATAAGCGCGCCGGCATGTATTTCTACCGCGATCAGTGTGGGATCCACAACTGATTCAGATGTGATTTCGAGTTTTTCGAATGTCGCCTCATTCCTATCCTTGCTGGCTCCCGGTTCGGACATAAATTCCTCCATCCCTGGTGGTGGTTACGACATTTTCAATGGAACTTCTATGTCCGCGCCTCATGTGAGCGGTGCGTGGGCAATACTTAAATCGAAAATGCCGTCCGCCTCAGTTGACAATATCTTGAACGCACTGCAGACCACCGGTGTTACGGTCAATGACACGCGCTCCGGTGGCAGTGTAACAGGGATGAAGCGTATTCAGATAGACGCGGCCTTGAACGCACCATCCGCCTGGATATACTTACCGCTTGTGATGAAGGACTTTGGTGGCCTAGTCCCCACGCCTACTCCAACGGCTCTTCCTGGATGCGGACTTGTGAATTGCGACTTTGAGAGCGGTCCAACTGGGTGGGTCGAATACTCTCTACAAGGATGGCCGCTGATTTTAGAAGCAGGTGACCTTCCTATACCTCCCCATGGTGGTAATTGGGCCACTTGGCTTGGTGGAGACCACGACGAAATATCCTACATCTTACAGCAAGTACAAGTTCCAGTCGGGAGTCCTTACTTCGCATATTGGCATTGGATTGAGTCGGAAGATCTTTGCGGTTACGATTTCGGTGGGGTAATGGTTAATAGCACAGTGGTTGATTCATATGACCTGTGTTCAAGTACAGATACTGGGGGTTGGGTGCATCACGTTGTGAACCTCAGTGCGTATGCAGGGCAAACGGTTGATGTGCAGATAAGGGTGGAGACTGATAGCAGCTTCTATAGTTCTGTATACGTTGACGATGTTGCATTTCAATCTAGCCCAACGCCAATAACAAGTATGCCACCTATACTTACATCAGTGGAATACAGAGAAAAATCGACCTTTGTTTCACCACTAGATATTGATGGTTTATCTACAGAACAAAGGAGGGTTTTCCCACATTAGAAGGGGATGATCATCTCATCCAAACCAAAATTAATGCTGTCCAAAATACCAGCCAACACCGATGTGGGATCATGGATGGTGCTGATGGTTTGGGGTGTAAACAGTACCTAAAAACTCGACACCGATAGAGCATCAGCATAATATAGGCATGTTGTGAACATTCCGATCGGGAAGACCTGCCACTCCCGCTTGGATGTTTGATGTCGGCATTTGTGTTCGGTATGTAGCACATCAGTGACACAGGCTCAGCTATCCACGGGTATCATTTATTTCATAGGTTTTTAAGATTTCCAGCTTGCCTGGCAACATGCAGATTCTTTTATCACCCCAAGGAAATTGATATTCCAATCAGAAAATCTTGAGGTTTTAGCGTAAGAACCGTGTCGTCTAAAGCCCAACTTACCTGACTCATGGTTGACGAGTCTATCTCGTGTTAAAGGACAAGTGTTGATNNGAAGATCTGAGATCTACAGATTGAAGTTGTATTCGTACTTTGGATGCGTAAAGAATCGATCACCAATCACCCCTTGATTTTCAGATTATCGTTATTATGTGCCAACTTATAGGATGGAAGAAAAAACTTAGGATTGGGTGATGTTACAAACCTCATGCGTATTGAGAAGCTTGCAATTGTATCAAGATCATATTTGTGGCGTCATCGCGACCTTCAATTGAAGAAGCATGGCTCTCAAGGCAAGTCGAATTCCCCCACGTTTTCGCCGTTAAGCCAAACGGTATAGGATCCGGTCGTGAACTTTCCCAGGAGCACGCTCTCACTAAAATCCTTCAAGATCTGGATACAATCTATACTTGGGTCCGTCAAAGAATAAGCTTCCACATAAATGCGATTCTCTTCGTCGAGTTCGGCGACTTCCACTTGCAACCTGTGGCACGGCGTCGGTAGGAACCCTTCCAACTCTAACATCACCTGCACGGGGTAGCCTTCGAGGATCAGGATACGACTGGAATCGGGTTCCATGAATACTGGATCACGGATGAATACCCCAGAATCGAGCACTGTTTCGAGGGGTGTGCCTGCTTGAGGTAGGGAGGTGGCGATCTGGGTTGCCTTATGTGGGAAACTGGACTGCGGCTCAGTAGGTTCTCCTTCCCCTGGACTTTTCGATAAGGATCCGCAGGCGACTACGATTGTGGTCATCAAGGTAAGGGCAACCATCGATCTAGTTAAGCGTGACATTAAGCCCTCCTTTTGTCCCGATTCATACTCTAGACGCATTAAAGGCAACGAAAGTTCCCGATTATCTCATCCCCCGGCTAAAGTTGGTTGTTCTCGATTTTAGGTTGATAATTTGTCTACTTGCCTTTTGTCCATTCGGGTTTGTTATAGCCGGGAAGAAGTGTATATGATTACTTATGATATGGTCAAAGTAGATTAACTTGAGTTTGTCTTGCAGCGATCCTGACTCGGGTATATGTGTTGGAAAGTTTAGAAAATTTGACTTCGTATTATGCACCTTTATATTCTACGGGAAAGCACGGAATTCGGCGAAGCATAAAATAGGTTGACATTAACAATCCTTCCAGACCGTAAATTATCTGTGCAGGATTACTTTCGAGAGCCAGAATTTGATAGGGATTGAGTCCCCTGGTGACTAAATCATTGATCACACTCGTTTTGTCAGTAATGATTGCGTGGATATAAGAAATTAAAGCTATATGGCCGTATTGACCAGGGATGATAGAATAGCTGTTGCCAGTTAGAGCATCAGACTTGGTTTATCGATTAACACGGACTCGGTAGACATTGAGGGGCCCCTCTATAGAAGATATGGGACAAAAGATTGATGGTTGACCATGAATCTCTAAGCGAGCGTGAGATTGAGATTCTGCAGTTAGTTGCGACCGGGGCGAGCAACAAACAGATCGCCCGTGATTTATTTATCAGCGCTAACACGGTAAAGGTCCATCTACGCAATATATTCGAAAAGATCGATGTTGCTTCCCGCACGGAAGCCACAGTGTATGCCATCCGTGAGGGATTGGTGTCTATGGATAGCGATCATGAGGGAGGTGCCTCACTAGTCGCTGATCTGTCACGAAACCTTACCTCCGATACCAAGAAGGCGATATTACAGCGGCCATGGCTTCTGGTTATCATGGCAGCGTTGTCGTTTGTAGTTGGAGCGATATTGATACAAGGTATTCTTCAATCAGTGAATACCACTCCCGTGAACCCATCTTCTCCAACGGTAGCCACCCCCGATCGTTGGAAGCCGTTGGCAGATTTACCCACCGCACGGAGCGGTCTGGCGGTGGCCGCATACGAGAATCTGATTTATGCCATCGGTGGCGAGTCTGAAACGGGCGTTACAGGAAAGGTCGAGCGTTACGATCCAGTAAGTAATTCATGGGTTGGGTTGCTAGAAAAACCGGTGCCCGTGGCTGATATTGAGGCAGCAGTGGTTGGTGGTCGGATTTTTATTCCAGGAGGCCTTCTCTCCACTGGTGAGGTATCAGATATTTTGGAGGTCTATGATCCAAGACTTGATCGTTGGAGTCGGGGAGCTGATCTACCTGTTGGGCTAAGTGCTTATGCGCTTGTAGCGTTTGAGGGAAGGTTGTATTTATTCGGAGGATGGAACGGCACCCAGTATGTGGCGTCAGTCTATTCCTACGATCCGGTTGAGGACCNNCTACAGCGAGAGGCTACGCAGGAGCGGTAGTTGCCAGTGGTGCGATTTATGTCCTTGGAGGCTTCGACGGTTCTAAAGCTTTAAAGACGAATGAAGTCTATTTCCCTGAACGGGACAATGCTCATGATGTACCTTGGCAAGAAGCTGTTTTTATGCCGCAAGGACGATATGCATTGGGGGTGGCTAGCGTAGCTGATATCGTGTATGTGATTGGGGGGATTGGGGGACGTGGATCCCTATCTCCCCTCGAGTTCTTCCCTCAGCGAGACGTATGGCAGAGCCTCGAGAATCCTTTCTCACAAACATGGTCAAATCTTAGACTTGTTTCGATTGAAACGCACTTATATGCGCTGGGTGGTCGACTTGATGGGACCATTACCGAAAAGCATCATGCATATCAAGCGATATATACAATCCTGTTACCGGTTGTAAAGTAAAAATTTTCGAGGAATTACCCTTTTGAATTATTGACCATACGAATGAGAAGGGCTATTCTAAGAATTGTCTCTTATTTTTTTATAGCATTGTCCTATGTAGGATGGTGCTGAAGTTTAAGCAATTAATGCTGCACTTTGACACTCTCATCGAAACAGGAGGTATGGATCATGAAAAACAAACTCTCCCTTGTCATCACACTTGTGTTGAGCTTGCTCTTCGTTCAGGTCGTTGCTGCTGACACGCCAGCACCGGGTGGACCATTCTCGAGTGCCTTTCGGGTTCAAAATCTAGATGTGACTGAAGCGAGTTGTACTTATGCGTTATATGACAGTTCTGGAGCCACAGCTTACACGAGCTCTTCAACGACCATATCTCCTGGCGATAGTATGTTCGTGTATGTACCGGACATTGGTGGCTTAGCGAGCGGCTCGTATTCTGCAGTAGTAAGTTGCACCAAGCAGGTCGCCGCTGTTTCAAACTTCAGCGATCCAGACAGTGGTGCCAGTCATGCTGGGATAACTTCACCAGGAGCCACTTGGTATGCGCCCGGTGTCTATGACAATTACTACAATTATTACTCTAATGTCGTCGTCCAGAATGCCACAAGTTCGACAGTGGATATCACACTCGACCTTTTCGCTCCAGGAAATCCGACGGCGGTTGTTACCCAGACCCAGACAGCCGTACCGGCATATGCTTCAGTAAGCTTCGAGCAAGAGGGATTAGCCGGTCTTAACGACAATGTGGCCTATTCCGCTAAGATTTCGGCAACAGGCAATGTTGCACCCATTGTTAACATCTATGGACGGAATGCAGCGAATAACCAGCTTTACTCCTACAATCCTGTCACCAGTGGGGCTCTGAAGATGTATGCACCGGTGATCATGAATAACTATTATGGTTACAATACATCTCTCACGGTGCAGAATAATGGTTCTGCAACAACACACGTCACAGTATCATACGGAACAGGACAAACGTGGGCAGGGGATGTTGGTGCGAGCTCATCTGTGGCGCTCTATACCCCTGCTAGTGGCATTCCTAGTGGGACTCTCACGAGTGCTGTAATCGAAAGCACCGATGCTGGTTCAGGTGCTCAACCTATCGTGGCACTAGTAAACGAGTCAAACAACTACAATCGCGCTGCAAGCTACATAGGTTTCTCTTCAGGTAGTACTGAGGTGCGAGCTCCGATTGTGATGCGACGGTATTATGATTACAACACGAGCATCACCTGCCAGAACGTTGGCACAAGCTCCACAACGATGACAATTCAATACGGAGGAGTCGCGGGCTCGACTGTTTCCCCTAGTATCGGTATTGGCGGTACTCATTTGTTCTATCAGCCCAATGACCCGTTGTTGTCGGATGGCTTCCTGGGATCAGCCACTATCACTGCAGGTGAACCTATCGTTTGTGTGGTTAACGAAGATCAAAACGAAGGGGCCTTGGCGACAACTTCTATGGATCAGCTCTATGCGTATGAAGGTATTGGGCCGTAGACATAAACTGCTAATATGATGGTGCAAAGGCCACCGGTGGGAGCTGGTGGCCTTTGTACTAATCAATGAGAATGAAGATATGCGATCGTGGGGCTTTGTAATCATCTTTTTTTTACTCTCAGGATGTCGTGGGACGGTAACCGACGAGGGTAAACCCTTGCCGATTCAAACCGCGTCGACCTCAGCCGCACAATTTACTGCCATTGCGACACAATGGACTGCTTGGCCCACACCAAGTGAGAAGACAGGAGTTGTGGTTGGTCGCTTCATATCGACGACAACGAAGGGTCCCCTTGTTTCGCAAATCGTTTATCTTGGGGATTTTTTACCCTTATCTCCGGGTTCTAATTACCTCATTACCCTGGAAGTAGAGAGATCTCCTCATACGAAAACTAATCACAATGGAGAATTTTTCCTGGTTGACATTTCACCAGGAAGTTACCCGCTAATCATCTGGACACCCTTTAGGTCTTTGGTTGTACCAGATTCCTCAGGCGAGAAGGAATTTAGAGTAAACGTCATGGCAGGAGAGATTACAGAGTTGGGTGTATTAGATGTGGAATGGCCTTAAATGGATCTTACAAATGGTCAACGCTCATGGACCAGATATCCTAACTTGTGACCTGCTTCGGAGAACAAATCGACTCAAGATCCAGCCTAAAATTCCCCAAATAGCATCTGCCAGTATATAAACAAGTCGGATCATAAGCGCGACGAGTAAGGCGATTGGTTGAGAAACCCATGGCCTTAAAAGCCACACCAATGTAACCTCCTGGATACCCAAAGTGAAAGGTAGGATCACTGTGAGTACACCGATACCAGCAGCAATTGTCCAAACCCGCAAGGCCTCCAACCAACCCATTTGTCCAGCGCCGGCCGTATGCACGAACAACATAAAAATCGACAATCCACAGATCCAGGCTGCTCCGTATAGAAAGATCCAAAAGCATCCTTCAACCAAGCGTAGAAACCAAGGTCGGTCTTTGGGTTGCCAAGAGAAGGTGATCGCTAGAGCTGTGCCAATGGCAACTAAGACGCATAACAATCGGTAGGCTACCCCCAGTGTTTCGAGAACGGCAAAGAATAACCCTGCACCAACTAGGATCAGCAAGAACCACTCCAGCAAGCTACCTACTATTGATACACGTACGGGAAGTTCTGTCGTGCTGGAATATAGTGCGGTTCTTCCGACCCAATGCCAAGCACCTGAAGGAAGTCTCCTCATTAGTATCATCCGTGAATAGATCTGCACATCCTGCCAATTCACCTTTCGATGGAAGGAGATCATCCTCGCCCAGACAATGAACTGTATTACAAGTGAAAATAGGTAAATTGCGAGGGAGATAAGAATGGGCAATAGATACTGTTTCCAATCCAATTGCCTAAACTGTAAGCCGCTTTTGAACAGAATAGTGGCCAAGTAAATCAATGCCGCTGCACTGAGGACCATGCCCAGCCATCGCCAGGTAGTGCGTCTCTTTTTTGCATCTTGCATCAAATGTTCTGCTAAGCGGTTAATCAATTGATTGTGCCTGTGGTGGCTATCTTCTCCTGAAAAGAGGTATTCTTCTGTGCGAACACAGTGAGAATGGAGGAAAGATTAAGCCGGTCAAGTATCCATAATGGCGGAGCTAATACAAGCCGCATAAGAGGAGAATTATAAAATCTTAGCAGTATTTTCCTCCGCTCGGAATCAATTGCAGTGTGAGCCTTCATAAAGAAATCTAGAGATAAGCCAAGTGCTGCATGGCTGGTTGCGATGCAACGAACATCCTTCACCTGAAAACCTATCGTCGAGAGGATTGAGAGGAGTAATTGCCTCGGGAAAAGGTACAGGTGACGGGGCAAGTCCCATCCGAGCCAGGATGACCCAAAGAAACGTGCTTCCCAACTTTCAAGATTCGGGATAGAAGAGACTAACCAACCACCCTTCTTCAATGTCCGATGTGCACGACGTAAGTCATCAATCGGATGATCAAGGTGCTCTAAGACGTTCCACATGGTAATCACATCGAATGATGATTTTGGGAGATCTACTTCTGAGAATCTTGCCGTCAGGATTGTGCTATCTATAAATCGACGGGCATAGTTGGCTGCTGTGGCGCTTGGTTCTATACCCATGGTTTCCCAATTTCCGGTGCTTAGCACTTCAGCTAGAAAAATACCGGTACCACAACCAACATCCAGAAGTCGGCCACTTGGTTGAAAACGTCTGATCGCTCTCACCCGCTTCCACATCCCGTAGCGCCTATCTAAACGACGCAATGGGGATTTCTCGGTTTCAATCACTGCTTCGAAGGCGCTATAATCTTCCGGGTAATAATGTTGTAAGCATTCCCAGACCAAGCGAGGATTTTGTCGAATTAAGCCGCATGTCTGGCATCGAACTAGCTGAAAGTCTCCAGGCATACCCAATAGCAAGTCGGGTCCTTGAATCATGGGTTCACCATTAGGCGTACCGCACCAGTCGCAAGAAATCTCCTCCCATTGGAGCATTTCAGCTCTCCATTGTTGGGGTTTGATCGAGGGGTTTTGCTACAGATTGCCAAAGAGGATATTGTCCTAATGGCTGACTGAGGCCTTCCCGA
>JABAOF010007333.1_pt2 | contig 28972 bp, 33 predicted proteins | sample 7062171 | NCBI WGS metagenome assembly JABAOF01 (sample SAMN14538628, study PRJNA623070) | marine sediment metagenome | biome: marine biome [ENVO:00000428]; feature: marine pelagic biome [ENVO:01000023]; material: deep marine sediment [ENVO:00002113] | place: India: Gulf of Khambhat ...
GAAAAATCCTTTTTTAATGTAAACTGGTGTTGTATCTTTATAGAAAATACCATTAGGTTTGTTCAGAATATTATAACGTAAAAAGAGAAGACGAAATAATGAAAGATGTAAACGACAACGACCAAAAGGATTAACAAATACTTTATTACCTATTTTAATCCCATATTTAAGATATTTATAAAATGGAAAATCCATGTAACCTCCCATTCCAGAAGATCCAGTTGTAAGAATAGCTGATAAATTCTCTTCACCAATTATTTCCGCATAAGCATATGCAAGGTATCCCCCATAGCTATGTCCCATAANNTTCATTTTCTGATTTTTCTTTAATGAATTTAACAGCTGTGACTACGTCCTTTTTGAGGAGCGTTCTATCAAAATCCCAATATCTATTTATATGCTCCCTGTCGCTTTTAAGACCAAATAACCATCCAAACCACAAATCACCATCACCATCATGTGTACGTAAATCCAACATCCATACGTCCCAACTATCGTTATTTAAAAATCGAGCGAGCGAGTGATTTACGTCCCAGTCAAATATTTTATGATTAACTCCCATACCATGTACTAGCATAATAGAAGGTCTTTTGTTTCCAACATATCGAGTTAATTTAATCTCAGATCCATCATCAGTAGATACTATATATATTTCCTTTGTATAATTATTAAGTCTATTGTGATTTTTTAACTCGATTCTATTCTCGATTGAAGAAGGTTCACAAGCTATAGCAATTGTAGATCCAATAAGGATTAGGATTATCCCAACAAGCAGAAGTTTCTTCGTTTCCTTTATCTTTGTGAGCATCTCTAAATATTAATTTATTTAATTATATATATATTTGTTGTAAGAAGAAGTTTTTGCTCCTAAAATCCATTTTTTTACTAAAAGTTCAGTTCTGAGGTCATAAGTTAAACAGCAATAATGTCTCTTCTTTTTTGTTTATTATATATAAAATTATCCTCTCTGTACCTAATGTCATATTTTTGCACCTAAAGTCGCCAAAAAATCATACTTTAGGTGCAAAGCCGCAATTAGGCAATTAGGGGCTTTGCCCTAAAATTCACGTTTGCCCTAAAATTAGGTGTTTTGACTTAAAATTCTATTTTATAAGAATAAAAAATTTTTGTAGTATTGGGAACAAATTTGGAAGACTTTGTAGGAAACTTAGAAATGGTCTGTTTATTGCTCTGTTTCTAGGTATTGTGACTGTCTTTGTTGCATTTGGACCAACTAAACCATTGGTATCTTCAGCTCTCGCTTTGATAATATAAGTTCCTTTTTCATCCCAAGTATGTTTTACTAACATATTTGTACCAGAAGGATTAAAACCAGTTGTTTCAGAGTTACCATCACCCCAGTCTATGTAATACTTAACATCATCTCCATTTGGGTCTTCTGCGTTAAATATATAATCATATTCCACTCCAGGTTTTCCACTTGGTGGACCTGTAATAGTTGGAATATGTGGATTCTGGTTTTCATTTACAATTAAATTTATATCTCCTACAAAGACAACGCAATCTGCAATAGTAGGAAATTCTGCAGATGCTAAATCAAATGATTCCTTTATAGTAAAACCTTCATCCATTTTATTAAACATAAAATCTTGCCATTCAAAAACGACATTACAACCCGGGCAGGATCCCATACCACTAAATCCAACAGTAACAGTATCTGTCATTTGTCCCTTTCTAAACTCATATGAGAAGGAACCTGGACCAGTGTATAACATACCATCGCAACTGCCAATAAATGCAAATTTCATTGGTGATCTACCGTTCATATCATTTGTAACATCTGATGAATAGTAGCTAAGTGTTCTAGTTGCCTGAAAAAGTTGATAATTTCCATGCGCCATCTCGTAGAAAAATTCATAATTTGAATTACTAACGTAGGAGGATATTGTTGCTGGGGTTGGTGCAGATATGCCTGTTGTTAAGGTACACCATCTATCGAACCAATACTCAGCATTTAGTCTATAATTTAACCATGGATCTGGGAGACTCTCATTATGGTATCCTGATAGTAAAAAGCCACTTGATGGTGCAGGTGTTCCATACCCGATTTCATATCCATAATAGTCATACATAATCGTTGTTCCATCATTATGTCTGACTTCCCAACATAACAAAGGAAATTCTTGTGACTCGTGGAAAATATAGAAACAAGTGCAATCATTATTATCCGGAAACATTACTGCTTTTTTCCAAAAATAATCCTCTGGTTCAAATAACGAATTATCAAAAGCAGGTAATAAATCGGTATTAATCTCTGTCCAACTTCTTTCATAATGCAGTATATTATGATCTTCTAAATCCATATGCAATAAGATAGAATCGTTTTTTATATAAACACTATCAATGGTATGCTCCCAATATTTTACATGTCTATTACCAATGACTTTATCAACACTAAGAATCTTATCCTCTGTCTCATCTATCTCTTGGAAGATAACTCTATTAGTATTTGAGCAATAACTTCTCACAATTCCATTCATTGATAAGAGAGTGGCAATCAACAGTATACAAACGAAAACTCCTACTATCTTTTTTTTCATCTTTTTTCTTCTTCTTTTATAAATAATAATTGTTTATATATAAGAGATTCCTTCAAAAAAATGCACAGTATAACTATTTAATTCTTAAAAGTAATCTTTCGTACAAATTAGCAAAAAACCATGTAATTATGATTAACAGACATTCTTTACAAGTCTGTGATGTATCATATTCCATCCTAATATCCCCAAATATAATCTATTCTATATTAATGCTCCGCTAACTTAAGTTGAAGAGCCAAAAAGTTTTTAGTGAGTTGAACAAAAAAATCCTAAACAACCATTTTCGTGTATTGTTTCGACTGGAATTATTCCGAGAGGAAGATTATAGGCCTCGTCTTCATACAACTAGAAAAATCTTATTTGCCTGATAGGTATGAAGATGACTGTTTTTATTTTTTCACCTTATGAACATGTACACTCCCGTCATTGAAAACCACCCATCGTAACTTCTCACCATTTTTCAGTTTGAGAATCTCAACTACTTCAGAAGGAACGGTTACCCTCCTTCTTGATCCTCGAATCGTCAAGGCAGTCTCTGTTATACATTTTACATCTTCCAACTCAACTTTCATAATAAAACCCGTTTTAATGATACAATAACTTACATAAATAATTTGTTATTATACCAATATTTTTTGTTAATTATCCTATTATCTGGTAATGTTGCATTATTAAAAATATCCCCATTTTATTTGTTCCCATGCTCTTTCATGGAAATAATAAATAATCATTTGAATGGATTGAAAAATTACCACAATGGAAGTCATTTGAAGAAGGTTACCTGTTATTAAATACGTTATAATAGCTAACATAATAATACAGATAATCCGATAACTAACTGCTTTTGCTATTGATCGTTTTCTTGTCTCGTTCATATTTATTATCCTCTGTTGGAGATAAATTAATCTCCTTAATTGATATTAGAAATAAAAGACTTTGACCAAAGTCACCAAGCCAAGTATCAATGTTAACATACCTATAGCAATCTTTAATGTCCTTGTAGGAAGTTTTTTAACGATAAATGTAGAAAACGGTACAGATAATAATGCTCCAATGATTAACGATGGTGCAATACCCCACTCTATAATTTCTGGAGAAATGGCAAAGACAATCACACCAACAACACACGTTAATCCCTCTGCAAGAGAAGTAATACCAACAGCATTATTACCATTAACACCAGAAAAAATCTGACCACCAGTGACAACAGGTCCATATCCACCACCACTCATCCCCTTATTAAACGCAGCAATTGAGCCTAGTCCAATAATCTTTTTCCATGAAAATTTATAATTTTTATTTAATGTCAATAATACAATTATTCCCATTCCTAAAACAATCACACCAATATACGTTTTCAACCATAAATTTGGGATTTTGATTGCCACAAAAACTGCAATAGTTGCTCCAATAATACTACAAGCAGCTAGTACTAGAGCAATCTTAAGATGAATCGATCCAGGTTTAAAACTAACATTACCAACTTTGTGATGTGCTAACCCTGCGGTTATACCAGTTATTAACTCAGATAACAACACACATGGTACTATGGCAAGTGGTCCAAATCCAAACAGCATCAATACAGGCGTCAATGTTGTTCCATAGCCCATGCCCAGAGTTGAATCAATAAGCTCACAGAAAAAAGCTAAGATTATCAATGCTAAGAATATTTGAACGCCTAATATTTCCACACCAAAAAGCTCAATCATTCTCTTTCCTTCTTTTCCTGACTTTAGTCATGTCACCATGTGAAACACAAAGCAATTAAAATCAACGAACACATAATTGCACCTCCAAGCAACTCACCTATCATGCGCCAATAAAATTCTTTATCTCTATTTTCAATGTGCACGATTTTCATAGTATATGATATGGCTTTCTCGATATTTAAAATTATTGGTAATTTTCCAATAATTAATGGTATTATATTGATAAAATTTTGGCAAAAATAGGTTAAAAACCAATAAAATAATGCCAAAAATGCCAAAATTTTCAGAAAAAATGCTATTTCTATTTCAAAACCTTATCAATCTTTTTCTTAACCTTCATAATCTCAAAAGATTTTACAATATATACCTCACCCAAAAAAACACCTGCACTTCGAGCGACCCTATCTTTCCTCCTACTTAAAAAACAATAGGGATACTTCTCCATTTTGGGTTACCCTTCAATCGGTCAAAAATTTCCCAGCTATTTATATCTGGTATATTAATTTCCAACAGAATGATATCTGGAACTGGATTACCTTATTCCAACAACTCAAAACATTTCTCTTCACTATCAATACAAGTAACAGAATATTTTGCAGGATAAGAATATTCTAAACCCTGCTTAATACCACCAGTTATATCTGGGTTACTATATACTATTATGATGTTTTTTACTATATTCCTCAGTAAACTCCATATATGGTGCATACATTTTTATTATATTTTTTAATTTTTTAATCAATTTATTTTGTTTCCTTATCTGAGATTTCATCATTCGCTCTTTATCAGAATCTACCATAATGCTCCTCCAAAAATTTCAAAAACTTGTTTTTCCTTATTTAAAACTTATAGATATATGTCACAAGGCATCTCCTTATAAGCTACACCGTAACTAGATGTAGCATACACTCCACAAAACACTAGATTCCTAGACCAATCAACATGAACTAAATTCTTACATTTTTTACAATATAATCGGCCTGTTGGATAATCGATATTATAATTCTCCGATATTTTGTCTAAAAACTTATGTTTATCATTAACTAAATCCTTAAACGATAAAACTTCTTTTGCCTTCATTTTTCAACCCCTTTTAAAAATGTTCATCAGGTGGTAGAGGAATAAGTCCTTTTTTCATCAGCATATTAGTTTCATTTCTGGCTTTGTTGATCATAGAACGCGATTTCTTAGTTAGCTCCTCCCAACTACATTTAATTCTTGCAATCCCTTGCTCTATGGCCTTCATTCCAACTGCTGTCGCCTCCCTAATGTATATCTCCCAATCATCCATCCTTGGGACTAGATACTCTTCATGCAGACCATTCTCTTCAGCAATTTTGGCCAACTCAAAAGATGCACTTAGACACATCTCATCGGTAATCTGGTTTGCTCGAACATCTAAAGCTCCCCTAAACACACCAGGGAAAACAAGAGAATTATTGATTTGATTAGGGAAATCTGACCTCCCCGTAGCCACAATCCGTGCACCTGCTTCCTTAGCGTCCCAGGGCCAGATCTCAGGCGTAGGGTTGGCCAATGCAAACACAATAGCATCATCAGACATTAATTTAACATCATTAGAAACAATAATCCCAGGGCCTGGTTTAGAAGCAGCAATAACTACATCGGTATCTTTCATTGCCTCTTTTATTCCACCACTTCTCTGTTCTTCATTAGTATTGTCACAAGCATTCCATTTGTAAGGATTACAATATTTATCTATTTCAATATCCTCTCTTTGCCTGTTTATTATTCCTATTGAATCACAGAAAATCATATTCTTCTTTTTTACCCCAATAGCTGCCAAAAGTCGAGATGTTGCAATGTTGGCTGTACCAGCCCCTATGAAAGACACTAAAATCTCATTTATATCTTTATTAACAATTTTTAAAGCATTAATAATTCCTGCAACAACTATAGTAGCAGTTCCTTGTTGATCATCATGCCAAACAGGGATACTTGTTTCATTTCTTAATCTATCCAATATATAGAAACACTTAGGCGCTGTTATATCCTCTAAGTTTATGCCACTAAAAGATGGCTGAATCCATTTAACTAAATTTATTATATCATTTGGGTTTTTCGTATCTAGACATATCGGATAAGCATCAACACCACCAAGATATTTGAATAATAATGCTTTACCCTCCATCACTGGAAGACCTGCTTCAGGTCCGATATCTCCTAATCCTAAAACTCTTGAACCATCTGATATTGCTGCGATTGTATTTCCTTTATTTGTATATTCAAAAACAGCATCTTTGTTTTCAGAAATCACTTTACATGGCTCTGCCACTCCTGGTGTATACCAAATAGCAAAGTCACTGAAATCTCTGATACAACATTTAGATGCAATTTCTATTTTCCCATTATAAAATGGATGCAACTCAAGAGCTCTTAATAAAGGTTTTTGCAATCTTTTAAGTTCCTTTTCCTTAGATCCATCAGACATAATATACCTCGTGGAACCCCTTTTAAAACATCACCTTAGTCGAAATGATTAACCAAATCGATTGCAAGGAAGACATCCCCTAAAGTTCTTTTCAGTAAGCAGCCAAAACCAAGCATCATCTGACTTTTTTGTATTTAACTTATTTTTTTCTTCATCTACTTTCGCCTTCATTCTCATCTATCCTTAAGACACCTTGACCTCATCTTTTGTTTTAGTCCCTTCTTTGTTCTTCGTAACCACATTCTGGACATCTTACATGCATCGTCCGATCTCTGTAGCCAATTTTTTCCATTTCTACTAGCACCCCGCATCTACTGCAAGGCCATGGGTACGCCTTTCCATGATTGTAATCCCAACTCCAAATGGCTTCAGTTTTCTCATTAATCATTTTTATTCATCTCTCTTTTTTAGATAAGGCAAACCAGTTCTTTTATTCACACTAACATTGTAACCATTCGGTAAATCACAAGGAGTACCTCTCCTCGGCTTCCACCTACTAAAAAAATATAGTGTCTCAATTATTCCACTTTTCAGTTCTATATCTGCCGAATATAAATTCCATTCTTCAAATGAATACGCCATAACACTCCTCTTATCTATTTATATCAGCATCCCATGTATTGGACAAAACGCATAATGCCTAGACAAATCAACATGAACTACATTATCGCATTTTTTACAGTGAAACCATCCTGTTAATGCATCGATATAACAATTCTCAAATAATTGATCAAATAAATCATGGGTCTCATTTCCTGCATCCCTACTAACCAAGACTTGTTTAGTCTTCATATTCTTCCTCATCTACCATTTTCCTCCAAAAACTAATCTTCCCTAACATCATCTAATACTGAAATACACTCAGCTCTTTTGTTCTCCCCATAACTAATTGCTCTTAAAACTTCAATAATAGAATTTAAAAGTTGTACATCCCCAACAATAAATGTTAAAACTTTGAGTATATCTTTTTGAGAGGCACCTGCGTCTAAAGCCTTTTCAACATGCTTTGCAATAGAGTGAGTGTTGCTTGTAAGTATAGCTTTACCCAAAGCAACAAGTTCTCTTCTTCTACTGTCAAGCACATCTATATTTACCACCTTATTCTTTTTCAAACAAATTAAAACTTGTTTCATTTTTCATATTACCTCCATATAATATTTTTAAAAACCTCCTTCAATAATAATCCCCCTAAGTTTCTGTCTCCTGCACATCTTTAGAATAAGTTTTTGTGTTTGTCTAAATGCTTCAATATATCTCGTGAGTTTCTCATAATCCTTAGGTGAAGTCGGAAGCATAGATTGCCTGGTTTCTATCTCGCATTTATAATGCAGCGCTCTCCACACGAGTTTTTGTATAGTCTCTGGATAACTCTCTATTTTTTCAGCAGCATTACATATATTTACTGATACACTTTTTTCAATTTCCACTTTTATAGTAATTGGTATTACTTTTTGCTCCGCAGACTTTTTCAAATTCTTATGAATCAAAATTTGCTTTGGTTTCATTTAATACCACCAACATCCTCACTATAAATCATTCATATTCATCGCAAAATAAAACACCGCCTTTAGGTCTAGGGAATTTACAAGTATGTCTTTTCTCACAATTAGTGCAAAGCCCTTTGAATTGAGGCTCAACCAGCTGTTGTGTGGCAACTTTACTATGAGGACTCATGTGTCTCCTTTTCATTTTTTCCTCCTATACTTTCCATAATATTGCTGGGATTCCGCCCAGCCCGTTTTTTCTCTCATGACTTTAAGAATCCTTTTTTCAGCAAGTTGTTTAGCAATTTTCCTCGGAATGCATCCTGAGTCAACATATCCTCTTATGACAAACTTAGTATTGGCAATAATTTTCTTTTCAATCAATAAAAACGCATCTTCTACAGTCATTCCCTTGTACTCCGCATAAGAACCAATGACACCACCAGCATTCGCTAAAAAATCAGGCACAACGAATGTTCCTTTTTTAAAAAGGAGGTGTTCTGCATCTGGCGTGACTGCATTATTTGCTCCTTCGACTACAAGCTTAGCTTTTAAGTTAGGGGCATTTTCAATTGTTAAAACATCGCCACATGCACATGGAATGAAAACATCACAGTCTATCTTGAGAATATCCTCTCGTGGTATCACTTTGCCGTCTTCATAATTCTTTATCGATTGTTCTTCACAAGTTGCATAAGAATATTTTTCCGCAACCTTTATATTTATTCCATCCTTATTGTAGATGCAACCCCACAGGTCGTTAATAGCGACAATTGTTGCTCCTTTGTTTGCTAAATATTTTGCAACGCCAATTCCAACATTACCAAAACCCTGTATAGCTACTCTTACATCTGATAGGTTTCCAGGTAGTCTTATTTTATGGGAAATAATTTTTAGGCTTGTTTCAAGTGCAATACCTACACCAAAACCAGTTGTTCCTAACTCATGTGGAATGCCACCCAGTTTCTTTGGTTTACCTGTTGCTCCACGAAGGTCATTAATAGCTAGAACAAATGCTTCGATCTCTTTTTCTCCGCAGTTCATATCAGGGGCAGCGATATATTTTTCTGGGACATATGGGGCTATAAGTTTTGCAAATGATTTCATCATTTTGATTTTATCTACTTTGAACGGGTCAACTTGGATTCCTGATTTTGCTCCTCCGAATGGTATGCCGGCAAGCGCGCATTTCCATGTCATGGCTCTCGCAAGTCGAAATATCTCGAATGGTGTTACTTTTGGTGAGATTCTAATACCGCCTTTTCCAGGGCCTAGGCAGGTATTATCAATAACGAGGACTCCTCGCATGTCAAGTTGAGGATCATATACCTGAACAACATTTTCTGGTCCCCATCTATCTAAAAAAGCAGGAACGTTGACTAATTGTAAATTTTTTATAATGTCTTCAGATTCTTGGATTTGAATTGCCTTTTGAGCATCTTTTTTATTTTTTTTCATATTTTCTATCATTTCAGTAATATCTATGTCCATAAGTTCTTAATAAACCTAATGTACATAAACAATAGAAATAATGATATTAATGCCAATAAAATCATTAAAAAATATATAATAATGAGCATTGATAAATTAATTATTATTAAATATTGATAATGATATATCAATAATTTATTGTAAAAAATGATACAAAATGTAAGAAAAAAGTATAAAAAGTAATATTAGATATCATGTTTTATGACGGATTTACTAAATGATGAATTGAACCTAAAATTACTGAACTTTATTGTCTCGGGAAAAGGAGTGGATATTAATGTAAGTGAACTTGCAAAAAATCTTAGTAGACATAGAAATACTATTAGAGATAGAGTAAAACAACTGCTTGAGCATAAGATAATACGAAAACCACGATATCCATTTCCTTGGTTATTTAAAGAATTACCACTCATGGTTATTTCAAGACATAATTTTTTACGTGATGAAAAGACAAAATATTTTATCGAATACGATGACCATATCTTTGCTGCGTTTTTCTTCAAAGAAGAAGAATACAATACTCTGATGATATCCTTTCATAAAAATGTCTGTGAACATCAAGAATGGTATGAAAATGCAATAAAAGAAGAAAAAATTCCTTTTCGAGAAGAAGGATATCCCTCGCAAGTACTTCACCTTGGAACCGGATGTTTTGTAAAATATAACCCTTCGATTTCAATCAAGTTAATAGAACAAAACTTCAAGGAAGGACGGCAAAAATCTATTCGAGGATTTGAATTAGATGAATTATCCTTTGAAATATTAAAAAAACTCTTACGGGGAGAAGGTATAAGAACGAATGAGAATTTTTTAGCGAAAGAACTCGATGTTCACAGAAGAACAATCGAACGGCGAATAAATGCTCTTCATAAAGGAGGAATCGTAAGCAGACCTGTTTGTCGATTTCCCAGATTGATTTCTCCACCTGAATACGTCCTAGTAAAGTCCCTACTTGAAATTAAAAAACAACATGATCCGATATTAAAGACATTGAAAAGCGATCCACATATACCCTGGATGATCAAAGCAGTTACTGGCAGAGGAGGATATAACTTGGTAATATTCAGCTCGTTTTATAGTACAGAAGATCACTTAAAATGGCAAGAAGAGCTTGATCAACGGTTTCCTTCATGTATAGGCGCGATAAAAAATACATATCTCTCCCCAGCAATGACCTTTTCCATAGATCCAGAGTACGTATCGACTCGCATTATAAAAAATAGGTTAAAGCAGGTCCATGGAAAAGAACTTGTAAGCATGATGAAATCCTAATTTGATAGAAGAGAAACTAATTCACAAAGAATAATGTCGCATTAATATGTGTATTTAAATTTTCTATAATGCACCTTTTCCCATTTTTCCTGCTGTAGACCCATATATCTTTGCAATGCAGCTTTTGTTATCTCTGGTAGTCTTCCTTCTTCTAATTGTCGTAATGAGTCTTTTATTTTGCCTTCTCCATGATAAACCTTTATTCCATATCGATCAAATATTTCCAAAGCTTGAAGTCCAATATCAGATACAATAACAGCATCTATCCCTTGATTTGAAACTAATTGCCCTGTTATACCTCCCACTTCACTTGGAATGCCTTTCGTTTGGTTCACAACTGCTCTTAATGAATTAGCTTTCGTATCTACGATCAAGAAAAAGTCGCATCCACAAAATGTTGTAACTATATTTTCTTCTATATCTTTTCCAGTTGCACTTATTGCTATTTTAATTTGTTTTCCCTCCTGTTAATTAAAGATATTAACTTTTATTCCCAAATTAATTAATAAATTATATGTACATAAATAAGAGAAACAAAGCTAAAAATGATAAAATTCTTTCTTTAATTTGTACAACAATGAGCAATATAAAATATTTAACATTATAGAGTGTTATTTGTTACATATATATATTAACTTGACATTGTCACATTAATAGAAGTTGTTGGTAAAAAGTTACCAACATTCCTCATATTTTGTTAAAACTTCTTGGATAGCTTTCATGATATTCTTCCTATCTTTCTTTTGTATCCTTGCATGTCTTATAAGGGTAGAATATAATTCGCACTTTAACTTCTCATAATCTATTTTTTTCTCCACTTTCCCTTGGTATGTCCATATCTGTTTCTTCCGCTGTGGATCCCATTTTACTTCATAGGTGTATTTCCGTCCTTTAATTGTTTTTACTACCTGGGACATAGCTATTATTGGTAATAAATTACCAATATTTTAAACTAATCTGACAAAATCAAGTTAATTTAAATAAGAAAATAGTGAGGGCATAATTCCATGGTTTTTATCCACATTCCAACCTCTACCTTTTCAACATATGGAATATCTAAGATAGTTTCTCTTAACTCACAGAGATGTAAAAAGTTTTTAACTACAACGATAGACACCAAATCATAGCCACCGACTAATTTTGAAGCAACAATTACACTCGGAATTTTGATTATCTCAACTAGAACCTGAGATGAATACGCTGGTTTAACATCGATTCCAAAGCGAGCAATAAAGGAATAACCAATCTTTGCTGGGGCTATAACAACCGTAGAATCAACGATAATTCCCTGTTCTTTAAGTCTCTCAAACCTCTTACTTATTGTATCTGGAGACACCTTTAACTTCCTAGCAATCTCCCTAAAGGATATCCTTGCGTCCTCCTTCAGCATTTCTAATATGGTGGAATCAATTTTATCCGATTTCATAGATATCAACCTTTTTCAAACTCAAAGTTTTTAGGACATAATAGAGGTTTATCGACAAAAATACCAACATCAACGCTTTTTACTTGTGGAAAATCTTCAATCATCTCTTTAGTAATACCGATTTGTTCGATATCTTTTAGCAAAAATATGGCTTCTATATCATATCGTCCAACTGCCCCTGTAACAACACACATACCTGGTATTTTTTTAACCATATTCAGAACTGAATCTGAGTAATGCTGCACTACTTGAATGCCCATCAAAACTAGGTTTCCCCGTTCCATTTTTTTTGGGTCAATCACTATAGTGCAACCACGAATTACACCATTTTTCCTCAGTGCAGTAAAACGGTTTTTTATTGTATCTATAGACACATTACATTGGTTTGCTATTTCTTTGAACGGCGTTCTGGCATCATTTTGCAGCATCCTTAGTATTTTTACATCTATCTCATCAACATCTTCATCTAGCATATGTTGGTTTTTTCCTTTTAATTTTTCAATAATTGTATACTTTTTACCTTTATAATTCTTTCTTTGTCCAATTTTTTGCTTTTATAATCCACTATTTACTATATTTCATTCATATTTTGTAAATATTTCTTTATTTTACATAGTTTGTCCGAAATTTCATTTATTTTATAGACAAACTAGTAAAACTTATTAAATGTTATCCTATACATGTATGATTCTATTGTAGAACTTGTTGGTAAATGGTTAAAGGCGATAAAAATGACTGATGAGAAAACTGAAGCCATTTGGAGTTGGGATTACAATCATGGAAAGGCGTACCCATGGCCTTGCAGTAGATGCGGGGTGCTAGTAGAAATGGAAAAAATTGGCTACAGAGATCGGACGATGCATGTAAGATGTCCAGAATGTGGTTACGAAGAACAAAGAAGGGACTAAAACAAAAGATGAGGTCTAGGTGTCTTAAGGATAGATGAGAATGAAGGCGAAAGTAGATGAAGAAAAAAATAAGTTAAATACAAAAAAGTCAGATGATGCTTTAGCAACAGGTAAAAAATTAACGCCTGAAGAGGAACTCAAACATTTTAAGAATGTTGTAAAGAGTCTTATGGAAGAGTCTTCAAAGGCTCTTGTGAATATTGATTTGTTTTCGCATGGTGTTGAAATAAAAGAAGAAATTTCTCTTTTGAGTCATTATTTAGATTTTACGATAAGATTGTGTGAAGACGATGAAGAAAAGACGGTTCCAATATGGAGATATAAAAATGGAAAAGAATCCTTATGAAATTGCAAAACAACAGATTGAAATAGCTGCCAGAAAAGCAGGGATAGATGATACAATGGTGGAATGGTTAAAGAAACCAGTTAGGGAATTAACGGTAAACTTTCCTGTGAAGATGGATGATGGAACTACGAGGATATTTACTGGATACAGAGTTCAGCATAGCATGGCAAGAGGACCATGTAAAGGTGGTATAAGATACCATCCAGATGTTACATTGGATGAGGTTCGTGCTTTAGCAATTTGGATGACCATGAAAACAGCGGTGGTAGGAATACCATATAGCGGAGCAAAAGGTGGAGTAATATGCAATCCAAAGGAAATGTCTCAAGGCGAATTGGAGCGTCTTACGAGGAGGTATACTTCTGAGATATCAATTATTATCGGACCAGAAAGGGACATACCTGCTCCAGATGTTTACACGAATCCGCAGACAATGGCTTGGATTATGGATACCTATAGTATGAACAAAGGATATTCTGTGCCAGCAGTCGTAACAGGAAAGCCTCTGAGCATCGGTGGCTCACAGGGGAGGGCTGAGGCAACTGGACGTGGTGTTATGTTTACTGTTCGGGAAGCACTAAAACATTTGGATTATAAGGTTTTGGCGCCTAATCAATGGCATAAGAGGATCAAGGCTGAAAAAAAAAATGATGGAGATGAAGGAACAGGATATAGAATTGATAGTGCAACGGTTGCTGTCCAAGGCTTTGGTAATGTCGGATCAGTTTCTGCAAATTTATTACGACGTAAAGGAGCAAAAGTAATTGCTATAAGCGATTCTAAAGGCGGAGTATTAAACCCTGAGGGGCTGGACATCGATAAATTAGTTGAATATAAAAAAAGAACTGGTAGTGTCCTAGATTTTGAAGACACTGAGAAAATAAATGGAATGGATCTACTGGAATTGGAATGCGATGTGCTTATTCCAGCGGCACTGGAAAACCAGATAACTGAGGATAATGCAGATAATATCAAAGCTAAAATAGTTGCTGAAGGGGCAAATGGACCGACTACCCCTAAAGCAGACAAAATATTGTTTGAAAAGAAGGTATTTCTAATACCAGATATTCTTTCTAATGCTGGCGGGGTTGTGGTTTCATATTTTGAATGGATTCAGAGTCTCCAACAACTTTGCTGGATTGAAAGAGACGTCAATGTGAAATTGAGAGAAATAATGGTCAATGCCTTCAACAACGTGCTGGAAGTATCTAAGGAAAAGAAAGTCGACATGAGGGAAGCCGCATACATACTGGCATTGAAAAAGGTTGCAGAGGCACTAGAAATCAGGGGGGTTTATCCATAATAGCAGTAGAAATAGAAGAAAGGCGAATCTTTTCAAAGTGTGGAAAAAGTAGGCAGAAAAAATTTTTCTCTTTTTTATTAAGGAGTATACTTTGAGGTGATACCTGATGGAATTAAAACCAGAAATATGGTTAGAAAAATTCGAAAAAGAAGGAAAAGCAGATGAAGTCTTTTTAATAATTCGTGGGAAAGAATATACACCAAGACAAATAGCATCCATGGACTATAGGTTTTGGAAACAAGTTGTGAAATCTGTCTAGAATATGACAATTAAAATCTTTGTAACTGGTGGCACTTTCGATAAAGAGTATGATGAAATCAAAGGAATACTTTTTTTTAATAAAACTCACCTATCCGAAATTCTAAAAATGGGTCGTTGTAAATTAAAAGTCGACATTAAAACTTTAAGGGTAAAGGATAGCTTAGAAATGACTGACGAGGATAGGAAGATTATTCTTGAAAACTGTAAAAAAACAAAAGAAGATAAAATTCTGATTAGCCATGGCACCGATACAATGATAGAAACCGCCAAAGTTCTCGCCAATTCTATGAAAGATAAAACAATCGTTTTAACTGGTGCGATGATACCATACAAATTTGATAGTTCTGATGGAATATTCAATTTGGGAAGTTCTTTGGCATTTGCTCAAACTTTACCATATGGTGTTTACATTTCTATGAACGGCAAATATTTTAATTGGGATAATGTTAGAAAAAACAAAGAGACAGGTAAATTTGAAGAAATAAAGTAAACCTCCCACCATTAACAGATTACGATTTTAACGTAGTCACTTTTCTTATGACCGATATCGCAATAATCTACAGAAGAATGTGAAATTTTTTATCATTAAAACCGAGTCAACATCTCGTCCCCTGCATTATTTTATTAGTAAAAACAAAAACCATATTTTTCGTTAAATACACCTTCAATTTGAATTAAGCTCTTTTTCAATATACGTAGAAATCATTTCCATAGCCTCCTTTGGACAGGAAAAATCACTATTATCCAAAACATCACGTTGAATATGTGCAAAATCTCGTTCTATAGGATTCATCCAAGAAGAACAAGTGGGAAGAGGAACGAGATGCAACCGTGGTTGCAGATCTGCGTAAGCAAGGAATGCATTTGAACGGTGAGCACTCCAAAGATCATGAATGAGGTATATGTCCTTATCCGGATAAACAGTGTAAAGGAGCCAGTCTGTGAAATCGATGACGATGAATGAGTTTTTTCCATGAGTAGAACCGATGATGTCTTTTCCCACTGTGGATGTTCTGTGCCGCAAAGATATCAAATATACCTTTTACCTTTTGTGTATAGGGAATATGGTTGTGTTTATCACCAGTCTATTTTACTCCAGCGTACTGTTTAACTGGTGTTCTTCCTTTTTCATCGAAGGATAATACAACACTGTTCGATGGTGGCTCTTCTTTTAAACTGTCTATCCATAGTTTTTTTTTATCGAATTCAGGATCATTACTGTATTGTTTTCTTCTGCTCTTCCTCGGTTTTATTCCTTCAGCTTTCAGTACACGTCGAATGGTTTCAATTGAAATTGAATCTATAATCTCTTTTTCTATGAAATACTTCTTGAGCTTGGGTAGACTCCATGTGGTAAAATGTATGCCCAATTTCTTTGGTTCTGTTGATGCAACCATCAACATCTTTGCTTTCTGCTCTTTTGTAAACTTTGGTTCTGCTCCTTTCGGTTTACCTCTTTGTAATGCTTTCAAACCCTTTGTATTGAATGCTTTGATTGCATTCCTTACCTTTCGTGATTCGCAACCAATTTTCTCTGCTATCTGCCTCGCAAAGTATCTTTTAGACGATAAGAGAAGGATTCTTGCTCTATCTCTCTTGAAGCCATCACTTGACCGCATAGCTTTCTTCAACATGTTGATTTCATCTTGTTTCAAAAGTCTGACATAAATTGATGCATTTGTCTTACGAGCCCTTCCAGTCCTGTATATTGGATTTACTGGTCCTAAGCATTTAAGGGTAATATGACGTACTTTATCCCTTTCCCTTATGCTTTTTCTAAGATATTTATACTTCTTTCCATGAATCGTTTTAATCTCTATATATGCCATACTATCACTTCCTAATTTAGGGTGCACAATATAAGTATTATAAATCCATATTTACACCTATTGTTTTAATAGTAGATAAATAAAAATGAAGATAAATTAAAAATGCTTATATCATTTAGAAAATGTATTTAACATAATCGATAATGATTTTTGTTTTTGAGGATACCCCAGAACCAATTATATAGATAAAGATTATAATATTTATCAGATAACTGGGTATATCTATCTGTTATCTTTTTTTTTGAATGAACCAAGAAAAGAATTTTTTTTTTTGAATCACGATGTTTCTCAAGATTATTAAGAATAAAAAAAGGGCTTGAATTTAAGCCCAAAAGAGATATTTTAAAATTGGGAATGTTTGTATAAATTTCTCAAATATTTGTATTAAAAATGAGTTATCTAAAGCTCTATTTCTTGGTGTTGTACAAGTTACTTGAACTATACAATAGTCTGTAGAATCGTCAGAGTTATATACATATATTAAACCACTAAATTGCTCATTAGGTTCGCTTGGTGCATAACATGAAACAGTTATAGTAACCGTATCTCCTGCAACTAAATTTGAACCACTAGAAGGATTAAATGTCCAATCAGTCCCCCATGTTGGATAACCATCAATATGCCAGTTGAGTAATGAACCAGTATCACCATCATTAGCAACGCCAAATGTTTCATGGACATAATCTTCTGGATTTACACGTAACCAATCTACAGCTCCTTCACAAGCAACTCTTGGTCGTGGTTCTTCACCAGTAATTACAAACGCAAAATGAATTTCCTCACCTGGATTCCTTGGATCCCAAAGAGGTTCCCAGCCTGTAGTGGGGGTACCAAAAACCGCGTTATCCTGGAAATGGTCTAAAGTGCTTTTCCATCCTATCCCTGGATTTGGATAATATGGCATCTGTATAACAAGCCAGTATGTCTCACCTGCTTGTTGTACAAAAGGATCAGGTATATTTATGATATTTATCTGATAATAATCTTCATGATCATTTGGAGTATAAATGTCTGGTGGATGATACCAGCCTTGGGAACCTCCTCCAAATGGACCTGCGATGATAAACTCATCTTCAGTAAATTCTCTATACCATAACTGTTCCAAAGGTGTTGAAGGTGGCCCCATATTATTTGACCAGATACCAACACGAATCCATGGAATATCCTGGACTACATCATCTTTCCATGAGTACCAAAAGTGAATGTCATTAACCTCATGAGCAAAACCTGTATACCAATCATCAGCTAGCCACCAATCATGGAAATCTACATCCAAACCATATGGATCAGGTAGTTGAGGATGATGCATTATATGCCCGTCACCTACTTCCCAGTCAGCAAGAGTCATGTTTGTTGCAAATATCAACAGCATACTTCCTAAAATACAAAATATTTTTCCTTTCATTTTTACCTCCCAAAAATTGAATCAGTTATTTATAAATAAATATTTCTAATAAAAGGCTTTGTATCTAAATTCCATTTTACACCTAAAATCGTTATTTTGCCCCTAAAAAATTAATCTATTAAATATAGAATAATTTTTTGTAGCATCGGAAAACTATCTATAATTCTTAACCAGAAAGAACTAGTAGTTGCTTTGCTTCGAGGAATATTAACTTTTAATGGATCTGACCAGATGCTCATAACACCAAATATATCCCTTGCTCTAACTCTGACATTATAAATCCTTTCTTGGTCCCATGAATATTTAGCTGTCACAGTTTCCCCCGAAGGGAAGGGACCAATCCATTTATCATATGAACCATCATCCCAGTTAAATTGGTACCATAAATCATCTCCATCTGGATCCGTATTACTTGTTTTATATGTATATTTAGTACCTGCTTTACCACTAGCAGGACCATTTGGTATTTCAGGCTTATTAGGTGGATTAGTAATATCCTGTGATTGAAACTGGTTATAATTATATGAGGATGTCTTATATGCAATATGTCTGAAATCACATCTGGTATCTTTTGTTGTAAGACTGAGATATTTAAGAGTATAGGGTCCATTTTCCATATGTCTACTTATTGTTTCACCCAGGAATTCTAGTGAAATTATATTACTTCCCAAATCTAAGTAGTCATTTTTTTTCGTAAATACGATGTTACACTCATTATTATCATAAAGCCATCCTTCAATTGTATATTTCCCAGCTTTTTCAACATCTATTTGAATATCAACTACTAAATAATTATATAAACCATCATTATCAGTATCAACTCCAGTATCAGAGTAACTATTAGTAAATATTGCATCACGTTTCTCAAAATCTGTATATTTATAGGATTTTGTAAAATGAGCATTATATTGATAATCAATCTCATTTCCAAAGTCATTATCAAGTAAGAAAGTAACCACATATGGTCCATTTTCCCCATATTCACGAATGGTAAGACCATCAAATTCTAACATAATAGTTTGAATACCTTGCTGAAGATAAATAGGTTTATTAATATAGGTGATCTTATTCGATGTTGTATCATATAATTCACCAATAATATTAAACATTCCACCAGAGATTACTTTTATTTCTGCAGTTACCTCTAGGTAATCATAGTCTCCATCACTATCAACATCAACTCCTTGGTCAGAATAAGAGCCTGTAAACATGGCATCCACAGGAACATATGCTTCAGTTGATGAAGAAATAAAATATGGCGGATTAGTTTGTTTCCCAGGATTAGCCCAATCATTCTCTGGTATTCCTTTTTTTATATCACCTGCTCTCATGGCCATATATTCTTGATCTCCGTAAATAGCATAAACTGAACTTTTTTTAGTTTCAAGGTCATAGGTGTCACAATGATCATTCCGTGTGTGAGAGGTATCAGTTTCATAAAAATCTGGGAGTTTGTCATTACAACCATCTGAGGGCATATCTTTATCTGAATCAGTTTCCCCATGAAAAGGCCCGCCTTCTTTCCATTGATCATCAACCCAATTATGATATGCTTCATGGGCGATAACCTCAGCAGTACAATCGATCCCCTTTACTGTAGGTCCACCAAAGCTCTCTACACCAAAGTAGGTGTTAAGTACAATTGGAGCAAAGTAGTGCTGACCTGAGGCCTTTTGAGTAATATAAACTTTTCCTTCTGAGGTATAACCGTAACCACCTTCTCTGGTTGAATCAAAATATGCTTGATCAATATCAGGGACAGCTTCATCTAAAGCCCAGTATTCAAACCAATTTGGTTCTTCATTATTATCTTCATCTCCATTTTTATTGAAAAATAACTTAAACGATTCACCAAGTGTATCTGTATCTGTTTCACTTCCTGATATTTCTTTAAATAAAATTGTACAAACAGCCAATTTATTACCATGTGTACCTGGTGCAGCGACATAATAATATGGGTTGCCATAACCAGGAATTATATCACCTGACCAACAAGTTTTTACTAATTCATAACCTGGTGGGATATCGATTGTTGCTTCAAATTTTACACGTTCATCAAGCTTAGTTGAAGGATCATTTGTGGTTGGATTATTTTCATCTGGAACGCCTGTAATAGTAATATCTAAGATTGTAGGTCCTTCTGGTTTATAACCATATGTTTTAAAGCAGAAATCATGCTCAGGATCTCTTTCCTCCCAGACGCCAAAATTATTCCACCAAGCCTTACCATCAGGATAATAATTATTATTAAGATCACCTGATCGCCATTGCCAATAATCATCTATAACACCAGCCTCCGAACACAAAACAATATAGTATGTTTGTCCTGGAGTAACGAAAATATCTGGGAAATCAAATTCTACCCATGAAATACCATCTGGTATCTCAGCTTCTGATTTCATGACCCATGTTAAATCATCACCATATATAGGTTTTCTAATAGAAAGAGTAATACCATCAGAAGGGTAGCAGACTTTCTCTATTTTTACTTTCACTCTTGTTAATTTCTCCAGAGTAGGTTTAAAAGATTGTGCCATATCTGCAACAGATGATACAAGAACTCCAATTTCATCTATTGTCTGTTCTTGGTCAATTTCGTCATCATTAAAAACGAGTTTTTTCATATTTGTGTTAATAATTTTTATATTCTGAGCCGTAGATATTATTGGTGTAACAATCAATAGCATACAAACAAAAATTCCAACAAATTTAGCTTTCATTATAACCTCCCCAGGGTATCAAATTATAATATACTATTTAGATATAAACTTTATTCATATTAGTTGTAAAATTTATAAGGAAAATATATTTATTTTTTATATTAAGTTCATAACAACATTTACTAAAAAAGAAAAAAGGGCTTTAGTAAGTTTTACAAAAATCCGAAAACAACCTTTTTTTTAAACTGTTTCTATTGGAATTAATCTAAGAACCGAATCACAAATCTTGGTCGGGGCTGTACTCCTTTCTCGGAGAGTTTCTACTCAAAACAGAGGTATTTGGGTTTTTTTTGATTTTTCGATAGGATTTATAAAAGATTAATTGTTCCAATATCTAAATAATAAGGATGGAAAGATGCAAAAATTTTGTGCTTCTTGTGGATCAAGGTTAATATACTCAGCAAAATTTTGCATTTATTGTGGTAAAAAAATACAAACAGAGGTTTTAGATAATTTTAATAGTAATATTGATTTTAAAAATAATAACGAAAAATATAGTCCACCAGTTTTAAATATTTTATCTGAAGGAGAGACAGAAAATATAATGGCAGAGATTGTGAATATGTGTGAAATTGATCCAGATGCTGGTTTAGAATTTATTGATAAAACTATAAAAGAGAATCCTGAAATTAAAAATAATCCATTTGGGAAATTTGCAAGAGCAATGGCGTTTGGAAGCAAAGGCTTGTTTCAATTATCGTGTAGAAGACCTGATGTAAATTTTTCAGTTTTTGAAGAGGATGAATTACGAACAATTCTTGGTGTGAATGATACACACTTAGATTATTTGGAAAAAGGATTAAATGAGATTAGATTAATGGAAGAAATTTTTCCAAATGCATTAGAAAAATTAGGAGCAGAGGAATATAAACTTGGGGAGAAGAAAATAGATGCAATGGCTTTGGTATTAGAAAGATGCAGACCAGGTCGTGTTCAACAGATACTTGGAAAAACCAAACTTTTATTTTTTGGACATAGTAGAATATTAACTGTAGGAAATTTTAAGGTAAATGAGCTTTCAAAAAATATTTTTATGAGGGTAAGAAATATTTTTTTCACTTTCAATTCAATTGTTCGTACTGCTATTGTTTTAGAGGAAGGACCCTCGTTTATTAGGTTTTTAATGTGTGAAAGAACGCCAGATAATCCAACATCCTTTAGTGAAAATGTTTCTGAGAAATATGTTGGAAGAGGTATACTATCAATTTTTGATAATGGTAATTCTACTTCTGATTATCCTTTACAAAAATGTTTAAGATGTAATAAACCTACATTTGGAATTGATTTAAAAAATGGTATTTGTTGTGGTTGTATAGGATAATATAATTTTTTTTAAATAAAGGAGTGTAATAATTAATCCAAGGAATATATGTGATATATGTGGTAAAAAAAAGTTGTTGTTTATTTATATTAGTCGTTGCATTAGAATTTTTAGTATCGGAAAACTATTGATGAAGCGATAAAATAGACACATTAATAGATTATCATTTGCTGTTTTTATACGAGGTATGTTAATTTCTAATTTACCCCATTCGCCTTTAGCACAAAATTGATCAATAGATTTTACTTTTATCTCATAGGATTTTTTTGATTCCCAAATATGTTTAACTATTATTTCTTCCCCTGCTGAATCTAGATCTGTCCATTCGAATGTTCCATCACCCCAATCAATATAAAAACAAACATTATCACCTTGCAAATCATCTGCAGATAATGTAAATTCATATTCCTCATTTGGAACGCCCTCATCAGGGCCATTAATTGTGGGGATATCTGGTGGAGTATTATCTGAAAGATCTAAATAAGTTTTAAGAAATTCATCCCAATTTGTATTTAATGCAAAAAGAGTTTCCTCATAAGGAGATGGCAATGCGTGATCATACCTAAGAGCATTGTTATAATCATTTTTATTATCAGGGAAATAGAAATTAAAACCACAAGACGGATATCCTTCTAATGTGACACAAGCAATTACAGAATCTTCGATGTTATTTAAAATTGAATTTTTTATTTCTAAATAATCAGAATCAGAAATATTTAGATGCTCTAAAAAATCTTTAAGATCAACAAAATAGTCGATATAAAATTGAAGACCATATCTTCTTGTTTCTTCTAAAGCAGTTTGTATATCACTTTTATAAGTATCAATATTATCAAGGAACCAATCAGCAAGTTCATCAATAGACATTGAAAGATCATCGAGTTTAGTTGAATCAGTTGCGCCCATTGCCTGATAAATTTCTTGTATATGTTGAGGGACAAAATGATCAACAATATTTATTGCAAATTCTTCGCCGCTCATTGAGGGGTTTGCTACAACATCAGCCAAAATACTATCAAATGGAATATCTCCTACTAAACCACAATCAGCATAGCTAACAAAATAATCACAGAATTGAGAAACTTGATATCGAAACTCATGGTTTCCTGCAAGACATGATTGGATCAATATTACATCTAATTTAAAACAACCATTATCTGTCACTGTATCAAGAGCATCATGGATTTCTGGCATGGTAATCATGATTTCATCACCATGTTCATCATAGCATACCCCTTGCCAACCACTACCCTTATTTGCAGTAATTTCAAAAAAATAGTGATCTGAAGGATAATCATTCATGACCTTTTCTGCAAATTGAACTATTGTTTCAGGGTCGCTCATATCTGATTCTGCAGGCCAATCTTGTTTAACAGCAGTTTTTCCTTCATAATAATATAATGTTGTATCATTTATTGGTTTTTTATCTATAAGAACCGCGACTTTCACATCATCAGTTGCCCCAACTTTTTCAATAAGATCAAGACAAATACCAATATAAGAAGATAGCTTGTTATCTCCGTTCTGATAAAACATCAAAACCCAGTCAACATTCTCCTTCTCATAAAAATTAAGATCACTGGTTTGTACAATATTATTATTTACTCCCTTAATTGGTTGAACTGCTAGAATCAACAACATACAAATTAATAATCCACATAATTTCTTCATATTTTCTTCTCCCTTTTTTCTTAAATTATAGATTAAATGTAATATTAAAATATAAAATTTATTTCTAAATACTTGAACAAAGTCACAAAATTATGTCTTTTTATTAAATTAAATACAAATAAATAAAATGAATTTAAGTAATTTTAAAGATATAAAATATATAATCTTAGGATCTGGGAAAAGGATTTTCGATAGTTGAAACCTATTGACGCCTTGGGCTTTCTACGGAAAACCAGATACTCTTATTTAGAGATATTTAAACAAGTTAAAAGTAAAAAGATTTTCAATATTTAACAATAGATTTTGTTCTAATTCTTTTAAGCCGGAATTTTATAATAACAATCTGATTATCGGAAACATACTTTTGAATCGTTCAAACAAAACTAATAATGGTAAGTTGTTTGATAATTTGGTTCTTGGCATTGACACCTCTAATATTCCCCATTCGCTTTCTGCACCATGTTCATCTTTTAATTTTGCTTTAATGATATAATCTCCCTTTTCATTCCAAGTATGAGAATCGCATACTTTTTCACCTGAAGCGTAAGGTCCTTGCCAATCAGTAATTGTTCCATCATCCCAATCCCAGAGTACCAACATTTCATCTCCTTCAGGATCAACTATACTGGGTATACAATAGGTTTGCTCCTCACCAACTTTTCCCTTCTTTGGACCATTTATTATTGGTGGATCTGGTGGAAACTGATCGTATATTAAAGCCCAAGTGATATCTTCTACATTTTCAGATTCATTATCAATCACAGTTAAAACAACTGAGAAATTTCTTGCACTTGTGTAAGTATGGGTTGGATTTTGCTCATCAGATGTTTCACCATCACCAAAAAGCCAATGCCAACTATATGGTGGAACACCGTTAAATGCAAAACCATGAAATTCTACTGGAACATTAACAAGTCCATAATATGGTCCATTTGCATCAGCCTCAAACTCTCCTCCAATGAAAGAGATATAATCAATACCATTTTCTGATGGACCTACATAGCGTTCAGATGAAAAGATATCTTCATCTTTGTTCCAATGTTCATGAACACCGAGACTTTCTGATAAAAAAGTTCCATCATTTTCTGGATCATAGGTATTTTCGTTTGGAATAGCTGATTGATGAAGGTAGAATTGAGATCCCTCGACTGGATTTGTACCTTCAGTATGCAAAAAGTCAAACATTACTGAATCAATTGCTACAGGGTCTTGTGAAAAATATAGGCTATTAGTCCAGTCATTGTTAAATGGATACATTTGAAATTTACCAAGGGTTCTATGATCAATACATGTAGCATACAAACCATCTCCAATGTATAAAACGACTTTTCCGCCAATATCTGCATGGGCAAATAGATCAGTTTGTGGTGCAGGATATCCAGGAATAAATGAATCCTCATGATAAGGATGAACTGGATATACATCTTCCATCCAGGTGCCAAAAAAGTTTTTTCCTGATAGTGTTACACCAGTTTTAATTGGATGTCTCTTAAGAAGCGGCATATTGATTAGATAGTCGGCATTAATAACACAAGTTGGAAGTGTTCGATATGCACAAGTTCCCCCTGCAAAATGCACAAATTCATTACTTGCTATAACCTTTTCACGTCCAGATGCACCACCAAAACCATCGACATAGTGAATATCAGCAAATTCAGGAATTAAAGGATCAGCAGGGAACTCTTCATAGTAGACTCTATTATAAAACCAGTTTGGTATTCTCCGAGATGCATCGTAAATTGTGATATCTTCTTGAGCAACATTTACAATGTTTACAAGTTGTCTAAGAAGTGCCTTGATAACATAAGGGCTTGCATCTAGATGATTATCTTCCTCAGTGTATGACCCACAGTTATTAAAATTAATTTTTATAGCGATTTTTTCGCCGGCTTGATACCCAACTTCTCCATGGCCATGTTCGACATTGAAATACTTGAAAAGAAGGTCCCATGCAGTAAATTCATCATCTACATCAGCTAATTTTTTTACACATGATGCAAACAATTGATCTATCACTTCTTGATCATTATTTTCTTTTTTCCACCATTGTCCTGTCTGTTCTTTTTCTGTAGCATCAGGATTCCACCCCCATACTACACGACCAGGTTTATAACCAGAGGGTGTACCAATTGGTTCATTGGGGATTGGATCCCAAGGGATAATTACTTCTTCATCGTATGATTTAATAACATAGTTTTCTGCAAAAACATTACTTGAGACAGAAAAAATCATAACAAAGCATACTAAGATAACGGGTGCAAAAACACTGGTTTTAATCTTTAATTGTTTTATCCATAAAGCCATCCCATGAAACAATGCAGTCCAAATTATACTCCAAAATGCAATATAACCAAATGCAACAGAAATACCAATTTGCTGACAAGGATATCTTAAACGGTCAGGTCTAGGGACAACGCGTATAATAAACCAAATAATTGCAGCAATTCCTGCTAGATGAAACCAAATGCCTTTTTTATTATATAAAATCCTTAAAAAAAATCCTCGACTTTTTTTATGTTTATGGTTTTTTGTTTTATTATCCATTTTGATTCAACCTAACAACTCTTTCATTAAATGTATGCATAAATAAGATATAATAATTTTTATATTTTTTCTCAATCATATAATAAATAATTAGATTTGAGTTTAATTAGTAAAAATCCGAAATGCTTAAATTTCTTTGTTGTTTTGTTTAAATTATCATAATACATGTAATAAACCTTTATTTGATGGTTTAAAGGATTGAGGGATTAACAATAACTTGGTGAGATTTATGAATTCAAATGATAAAATATCAAAAGATTTTATCAGAGAAATTATCGATGATGATTTAAAAACCAACAAATATGATGGACGTGTTCATACCCGTTTTCCTCCAGAACCTAATGGTTATCTTCATATCGGTCATGCCAAATCAATTTGTCTAAACTTTGGTATAGCAGAAGAGTATAACGGTCTTTGTAACCTTCGTTTTGATGATACAAACCCTGCAAAGGAAGAAGAAGAATATGTAAAATCAATTATTGAAGACGTTCGATGGCTTGGATTTGACTGGGAAGACAGATTACTTTTTGCATCAGATTATTTTGACCAAATGTATGATTATGCAGTTCAATTAATAAAAAAAGGAAAAGCATTTGTTGATGATTTATCAGCTGAAGAAATTTCTGCATACCGTGGGACATTAACTAGGCCTGGTATTAATAGTCCAAATAGGGAACGATCAAAAGAAGAAAACCTTGATCTTTTTATAAAAATGAAAAATGGTGAGTTTAAAGATGGTGAAAAGGTTCTCAGAGCAAAAATTGACATGGCTCATCCAAACCTTAACATGCGTGACCCTATAATGTATAGAATTCTTCATGAATCCCATCATAGATCAGATGATAAATGGTGCATATATCCAATGTACGATTGGGCACATGGTCTTGAAGATTCAATTGAAGGTATTACCCACTCGATATGCACCTTAGAATTTGAAAATCACAGACCTCTTTATGATTGGTTTCTTGATGCACTTGACGTTTATCATCCTCAACAAATTGAGTTTGCACGTCTAAATCTTACTTATACAATTATGAGTAAACGATTGTTGCTTGAATTAGTCCAAGGAGGTTTTGTTAACGGTTGGGATGACCCAAGACTTCCAACAATCAGTGGTATGAGAAGAAGAGGGTACTCTCCCCAGTCAATTAGAACTTTTTGTAAGAGAATTGGTGTTGCAAAAGTCAATAGTATCGTTGATATTGATTTCCTTGAGCATTGCGTTAGAGAGGATTTAAACAAAACATCATCTAGGTTTATGGGTGTTTTAAGACCTCTTAAAGTTACTATTAAAAATTATCCTGAAGATAAAGTTGAAGAGTTTGAAGCAATTAATAATCCTGAGGATCCTAAAGCGGGTACTCGAAAAATATTTTTTTCAAAGCATCTCTTTATAGAAAAAACTGATTTTTTGGAAGAGCCTCCTAAAAAGTTTTTTAGACTTGCACCAGGCCGAGAGGTTCGCTTTAGATACTCTTATCTTGTAACTTGTAAAGATGTAATAAAAAAGGATGGTGAAGTAGTAGAATTAATCTGCACTATTGATCCATCTACAAAAGGTGGTTATGCCCCTGATGGAAGACGTGTAAAATCAACAATTCATTGGGTGTCTGCTTCTCATGCAATTGATGCAGAAGTTTATTTGTATGATAGATTATTTACAGTAGCAGACCCTGCAGGTCAAAAAGATAAAGATTTCAAGGAATTTTTAAATCCAAATTCTCTTGAAATTCTTAAATCTTGTAAGGTTGAACCAGAAATTAAGAATTTGAAACCTTATAGTAGATTTCAGTTTGAAAGAAACGGTTACTTTTGTATTGATCCAGATTCGACAAAAGATAAAATCATCATTAATAGAACAGTTGAACTTCGTGATACTTGGGCAAAAATCCAACAAAAACAACATAATAAATAGAATTAAAATTAGAATAATTAGTTTATTAAATCTTAACTATTTCATAATATAAGTTATAATAATTTAATTTTTATTTCTGGAAAATCCAAAATGCTATATATTAAAATTGCAATGCCTTCCGACATAATTTGTTAGCCCTGTGGTGTAGCGGCAACATTCTAGCCTTTGGAGCTAGCGTCAGCGGTTCAAATCCGCTCAGGGCTGCTCAAAACCATTAATATGCTCCCGTGGTGTAGTCCGGCCAATCATTCTGGCCTTTCGCGGGTTGGAGGAAAAGTGGTAACATTATCAAATTTTCCTGAAGAAACCCGAAGATAGCCAGCTACCCGGGTTCGAATCCCGGCGGGAGCATAA
>JABAOF010004267.1_pt4 | contig 28966 bp, 27 predicted proteins | sample 7062171 | NCBI WGS metagenome assembly JABAOF01 (sample SAMN14538628, study PRJNA623070) | marine sediment metagenome | biome: marine biome [ENVO:00000428]; feature: marine pelagic biome [ENVO:01000023]; material: deep marine sediment [ENVO:00002113] | place: India: Gulf of Khambhat ...
GCCTTCCGCAGTATTACCACGGTACTGTTTGGCATGACCATGGTACTAGATAAAGGTAACTAAAAGGTAAACGCAGCGTGAAGATTTTCACCTTTGGAGTGTGGAGGAAAGCCCAGACGAAGTTCCCCAAGGAGCTTGAGATACTGAATAATACCTTCTAACCCAATACCAACAATCCGAATCCCAGCATTTCCCTGGGAATGTGGTTTGAATTTCAGCTCTGAATTTCACCAGCGAAGTCCCCACATGAAATGGTCTAACCTAGCCACTATTGGAGTCCTTCCGCGCTGACTCAAGCATCGCGCTGTCACCAAACGTTAGGATTAAAAGATGTCAACTCGGAGGAGTTACGGAAGGCGTTGAGGTGTCCGTCGCTGTCGGGGCTTCTGTATTGCTCGGCGTAACGGTGGGGGTATGGGTCGAAGTGGATTGAGAAGTCTCGGTTGGCGTCGGTGTGTCCGTTGCCGTAGGCCCAGGATTGTCGGTCGGCGTGGCAGTGGAGGTGTCCGTTGATGTCGCCTCAGGCATACTGGTCGAGGTCGCGGTAGGTGTACTCGTCGACGTGGCTCCAAGATTGTCGGTCGGCGTCGGAGTGTCCGTTTCCGTCGGTGTGGATGTGTTTGTGGCGGTAGGTGTGTCAGTGGCTGTCGGCGTGGGTGTGGCGGTTGCAGCAGGATCTTTTGTCGCCGTTGAGGTGGGCGTGTCGGTGGCGTTGGGGGTATCTGTCGCCGTTGCCGTAGGAGTGTCGGTTGGTGTGGGTGTACCTGTCGCTGTGCTCGTAGGTGTCTCAGTGGGTCCTAGTGGTAACGGTGGTGACATCGGACACACCATCTCGTTCGCTAAATTGAATCGATCTGCCGTTTGTTGATAATCTCCACTGCCAAAAGCATCCTGGGTCAACGTAATTACTTCACCTTCGGAGAATTCGTATTCGATGTCGGTGTGCGCGGCGTTGAGTAAAGCGGCGACAGCCTGCCGCATCAAAGCGTTGAGACCGCCGCCCTTTAACTCCAGGGCCTGTAGAAGAGTGGGTTCTTCTGCTTCGCCCACAGAAAAAGTCTTCTCGAATGAATCCTCTATCGCGTACTCCCCAGGCCAGTAGCCGAGGTGTTGCTCCTGCTTCCAGAACCCGGCGGAACAACCTTGGTAGGGTGAAGTGTGAACCGTACCAGAGATGGATAAGACCTTCAACCACAACGTGTCGCCCACCGGGATGAGCAGGGACAGTAATAGAATCACGGCTAACCACCCTGCTAGTGGCAGCGTTCGCCTCCCCAGATCCTTCAGACGCTTTTTTACCGAATCCACTCGATTATCCTTCGCACGCCGATACCCACCCACCCGATCTTAGGCACGACGAGGATCACTTTTCCTTTCAACTCACTCTCCGGAAGCGGGGCGTCATCGACATTATTGGCGTCACCCCGGGTGATGAATTGGATCTGGCTCCCGTCCTTCTGGATCTCCATCACACGATGGAGAACGTAGGAACTCCCCAGCTGGAAGCGCACGATATCGCCCACCTGCACTCGATCAGCAGGGACATCACGGGTGATGACCACATCTCCGGCCAGCAACGCCGGCTCCATGCTCACCCCGCTGACGAGCGTAGGTCGGACGCCGAACAGGCCGGTGTTGAACCAGAGCAGGGTAACAGCAGTCAGCCCGACAAACACCCACATCTTTAGCGACCCACCATCCTGCCGATGTAAATCTGTCTCCTGCGTCGCTTCAAGCTGTACCTGATTCCAAATGACCAGCATCCCCAAAGCCGGAGCGATCGTACCCACGAAGGCGGTCACGATCCACTCCAGGTCGGGTAGGATGGGCGACAGCCACTCGAAGAGTTGAAGCGTGCCCCGGTAAACCATGGAAACCACCGGCCCCCCGATAAGCGCCAGGAAAGAAGCCAGCAAGTTCTCGGCGACTGTTGGCAGGAAGGTCTCGCCGGTGACCCTGAAAAGCGTCGTGGCGTTACCAATGGAGGTGAACCTGGCAGCGGGGATGCTGATCAGCGAGAAGAACAAGGCCGCCGACAACAGCCTAAAAGTAGGGCTGCGCTTGCTGGACACAGCTAAGAGATAAGCACGGCTCATTTCGACCCCCACCAGAGTCGTCCCCAGGTACACGAGATTCCCCAATACCACCTGGAGACGGTGACCATATGGCGAGCGTCCAAAACCTAAGAATAGGCCGGCGATGATGAACAGCGCCATTTGAAACAGCCCGGTCAAGAAAGCCATGAAAACAACTGCTCTGCTTGGGCGAGGCCGATCTTCCACGCCAAACCTCCACCCTATGAAGGCCAGGATGGCTAAAGAAGTCCATGCTAAGGGCTGCGCAAGATAGATATTGGTGGAGGCTGAAAGCGCGCGCGGGAATCGAAAATTAATGAGAATGAAAATGCTAACCATCCACACGACGACGGCCAACCATAGCCATCTCCAAGCCCTGCGGGCTGAGGTGCGAGACTGAGCCCTATCTTGCCTGGGTAGCGTGGGAACGATTTGTGCGCTCCTGTTTACGAAGGATGTCTTTTCGGCCATGCTTCATAACCTCGATCCATTGAAGGAGACAGGACACAGCCTCTCCGCAAAACGCTCAGATTTCCAGATTGTTAAGTGCGTCACATATGCCATATAAGGTGTTGAATTGTTCCTTGGTCTCTACGGTTCCGAACTTCAATTCGATCGCCGCGATGATCTCCTGCAGGCTGGCGTTTTCAGGATCTGCCAGGTCCAGATAATTGCCGGGGTCTTGCTTGGTGACGTTGTGGAGCTCGCCTGCGCATAGGAGGCCGGATTGCTCGTTCAAGCGAGTCGCCAGGTATTGCGCCAGGAAGCGTCCCTCAGCCGTGGCGCTTTTACCCCCTCCGGCTGCGAATACGTCTTCCATGTCCTCGATGGTGTGGGCATCAAGCCATTCAGAGCTGAGAGCGATGTTCTCCAACCAGTCTTCGATCTCCCCCCGGGTGAAGGTGTTGTGCGAGTCCCAGGATTTCCAGAACCCAATGGTCGCTTGCGTGGGTTCGGAGAACGTCTTCCGGATCGTAAACATGTAGTTGGCCCCTTGATCGGCCTCCTGCTCGACGTGGATCGTGAATGTCTCCACCTCGACCTCAGAAGGGTCGAGAATTCCGCATGATTGAGGGTCGGGCTCGATCACGGTCAACACGTCTGGCGAAGTGATCTCCGGCGCCGTGAACAGAAGACTACCCGCTCCGACGTTGGTGATCTCGACCCAGAACTGGCACGTGTAACTGGGGTAGCCGTTGGTGATCGTCAGGCTGACCGTGTCTCCGCTTTCACCGATCACTGCCTCACAGCTGGCGACGTCTTTGTCGTAGCCGGGGTCGATGTTGCCGCTGTCGTCGTTGGTATACGCATCCGTGAACTCGACATTCATTTCTTCGGTGTCCACGGTGCCCTCGACTTTCAATGTTTGGCTCCATAGACGCTCCGCCAGACCCAGGCTGGCCACGCCCACGACGAGCGCGATCAAGGCAATGGCAACCGAGTGAGAGGTCGAGCGTGTGATCGCTTTCCAGGTCACTGCCGGTCGCTTAATTTCAGCTCGTCGCATCAGACTGTCTATCCCGTCCTGGAGAGTACTGAATAATTTCACAGGCTTCTCTTTGAGAGCATCCGGCACGTCTGCCACCTTCCCAGATCATGGCACCTCGTTCCACTGGGCTAGTTCAATGAACACCTCAAATGAGAAAGTGGAATCACTCGGGGCCTTCTCTTCAACGTGCATGTCCAAGTTCATCAGAACTTCTTGGCTGGGGTCGATCTGCTGCCCCAGCTCGATGTCTGTGATGTGAAAGGCCAGGTCGGGCTCCTCATCCGGATCGCCATCGGGGCCGGTCAGATCCAGGTTGTAGATGGTGCTCGGTTGAGCGTCCTCGACGAGGATCACACCTTGATCGTCGGTGATATCGATCTTGAGCAATTTGACCGGGATGCTGCCATTATTATGGATGCGGAACCAGGCTGTGCAGTAGTAAGAGGGGTAACCGTCCAGGATCTCCACCTCGGCGTTCTGATCACCCGGCTGATCGAAGTCCTCGTCAGCCGTTTTCGCCAGACATTGCCCTACGTCCTTGTCCTTGCGGGGAGCATTCATGCCGGAGGCATCCGGGTCGCAACTGGTCGGCTTACCCTCAGGATCCTCATCCACAGCTCCGTCGTTGTCGTTGTCTTCTTCATCAATAGGGTCCTCGTCGATCTGCCCGTCTTCATCATCATCGAAGGGGGGTAAGTCGCAGGCGCCGGTATCACCGGAGTCCAAACTACCGTCGTCCACCACATTGTCATCGTCGGTGAAAGCCTGGGTGAACTCAGCGTTGACGTCCCCGGTGTTGACGGTGGCGCCAATGGTGAGCGACTTGTTCCATAGGCTGTACGCCACGCCCAAGACTGCCAGGGAGAGGATCAGCATCATGAACAGCATGCCGACCGGAAGGACTCCGATGACGCTTTTCGATAGCGTCCCCATCGTTTTGCCGCTCATGGATAGGGGTTCCCGGACCTTCCTTTTGAACACAAACTAATCTCCGTCATCCAAAAACGGATACGCCTCGGAAGGATGCAGACTCAGGTGCGCGAGGGGAGTATCGAACCACCCCATCTCCCGCCTAGGGCAAGGGTGAGACTCAGAACTCTCCCCACAGCACCGGCCTAGAAATCCTCGAGTATGACGTTACTATGCCTTTCTACTGGCCGGGGGGCTGAAAGCTACCCCGGCCCCCCGGCCAGGTACTTCGTTGACACCAACAACTAACACGAACTGGTGGCAACTTATCTATTCCTTTTAGTAACCAACCAGATTCGTTGCCAAAGCCGGACCGGAGAACCCGTCACCTGCCAGATCGCTGAAGCCGTATTTGTCATCCATAGCGTTGAAATCAGCGATCATGATCAAATCGCCGCCAGGTCGCGCTGGTGTGCCTGCGACCTGGTCAACAGCCATCCAGATGGCGCCGTTAATCACTCCGCCGTTACAAGTGTATGTTGGTGGATCGACTCTAGCGAGAGCGACGGCCGATCCAGAGAGTGTCAGGCTGGAGACGGCCGATGGATCTAGAAACGTCAGACCAGCCGTCACCTGATCGGGAGTGATGTCGGTTAGTGGTCCGCAAGCATCACCATCTGGTGTAGCGGTGTCCGGGTTCTGGGTAATGCCTACACCCAGTCCCGAAAGCAGGTCATTGACCGTCATATACCCCCAAAGTCCACCGTAGTCACCGTTCACCACTACCCGACCTCCAGACTGCATGTAACTCGTAAGAGCGCCCTTCTGCGCAGCGGTGAAGTAGTGGGTGCCATCGTCCAGATCATCGCCAGGACCGTGGATCACGACCAACCGGTAGATGCTCAGGTCAGATGGCCACACATCCGTGTAGTCGACTCCAAAGCCCATAGCTTCATAGTGAGCTTTGAGGAGGTGCAGGTCTGAGTCGCCACCGGAATAAGTGCCGGGATCCACTCCGCCGTTACCGTAGTAGAGCAACACCCTGCAGGATGTCTCGTTGTACTGGTTGAGTTGGATCTTTACCTCATATATTAGGGGTGATCCTCCTTGAGGTGCATCCTGGAGTACATGCTGGTCGATGTTCATCTGGACCAGTTCATTGGGCTCAACCTGTTGGCAGACTTTGATCTCCGACACGTGGATTTCCACATCAGCTTTGTCGTCTTCATTCAAGTCGAACGGCGTAGTGACACTGGGTGCTACGAATCTCCCATTGATCCTGACCGAGGCGATCTTTACAGGGATGCTACCGTCGTTGCGGAAGTCAAACCAGGCAGTGCAGTAGTAGCTCGGGTAGACGTTGTATTTGGTAACTTTTGCAGTCTGGGGATCCGCGAGGATTTCCGCGACGCAGGCGGCCACGTCCTTGTCATGGTGTGGTTTAGGATCGCGACCGCTGGCCGCCGGGTCGCAGCTTGTGTTACCATCAGTTTTACCTTCTTCGGTGAACTGGTCAACATCCCCCAAATCTACGCAACCGTCCACGTCCTGAGAATCCTTTGCGGGGTCATTCACTACATCATCATCGTCGGTGAAGGCGTCCTCAAACACAGCGTGTACATCACCCGTTCTCATCACGCCTGTAATAGTGAGCGTCTTACTCCACAGACCATAGCCCACCCCTAGCGTGGCCAGGGCCAAGACAATGATCATGAACATCGTCCCAACAGGGATCGTCTTTCGTTCTTTCATGAGATTTCCTCCCCTCATGTAATCTCCTATCCCAGCAGGAGAAAACCATGCCTAATCACATTTCCGGCCCATCACCTCCTTCCAAATTCAGGCGCTATCGCAATTCTCTTTGTGTGCTATACTTAAACACGCACGGAGGGTGCTGACCGGCGCCCCGAGTGTACGGTCTCGGCCGGCCGCCACCGGCCGAGACACCTTAACACGACCCTACAGACCAAGACCACTATAACCAGTTTCGCAAATGTCTTTCGGAAAACTCTCCTGCCCGCAGGGGAGGCAAACACCCGCGTCAGGCTTACAATTCAAATCCCCCCACACGGTTGTTGTCACTTGATCGCGTTTATTGTTCTCGTTAAGTACGCGCAGATGCTCCCCAATCCTCCGAAGGAAAGATGTTCCGCATCTTGATATCCAACCTGCGCGTTAAATCACATTTATATTATTTTGTGTTTAATGGAAGCCTTGGGATCTGCGAAGTGGTGATGCCGCCACATGCCTTCCACAGGATTACTAAGTACTAATCGGTAGTACCATTGTACTATATAAAGGTTACTGGAAGGTAAATAACTGAGGTTACTGGATGGTAAACGTTTGCGTGGAGGTTCCTGGTCAGGAAATAGGTCTTGTACGCGGTTGTTGAAAAGGAATCTAATGGCTCCCAGTGCTCGCCCAATTCGAGCTGTTTCAGTATTGATTCTGATTACAACGAGAGTTCAATCAAAACGGGGGACTTTTCTATCGCGGTGCGCCAACGGGACGGAACCCTTCAGATCTCTTCATCCAACCCGCGGTCGATCACGGGCCTCGTCGCCTCTTCAAATGCGTATCCGGAGCCCCGGACCGTGACGATGTACTCCGGGTTGGAAGGGTCAGCTTCGAGTTTGCTGCGCAAGCGATAGATAAATTGTTTGACAAGGTGTCTGTCCCCTGAATATTCCTTCCCCCACACATTGGCAAGAATCGCGTCGACACTGAGAACCCTGCCCTGGTTCCTTACCAAATAAACCAACAATTCGTACTCTTTCGGGGTGAGTTGGACAGAGCGCCCATCGTTGATGAAGATTAATCTCCGGGAAGGATCGGCAACAAGGAGCGCCTCACCTTTATCGAGGCGCACTGGTGGGAGTGGGCCAGTTCCCCGTCTCCGCAGGCAAGCCGTCATTCGAGCTATCAATTCCTGGTAGCGATACGGCTTGATGATGTAGTCGTCCGCACCCATTTGCAAACCGTGTACGATATCTTCGGTCTTCCCTTTGACACTGACGAAGAGAATGACGGCATTGGTCATCGTACGCAAACGGCGACATACTTCCAGGCCGTCGATCCCTGGCATGACGATGTCTAAAAAGATCACATCGGGATGTTTTTCATAAGCCAAGCGCAAACCCTCATGACCTGTGCTGGCTGTCAGCACCTCGAAGCCATCCCCTCGTAATCGCATAGCAAGAAGGTCGAGGGTCTTAAGTTCGTCGTCGATGACCAGGATGCGTGGTTTTACGGACATACACTCACCAGGTACCTAACTATACTCACATACGGCCATGTTGCACAATCCATTCCAAACCTAAAAATCTCTCCGGTCATGAATAGATCAGGACATCCAGGTCGCAATTGGAAGCTGCAACCGCTCGAACAGATATAGAAGAATGGACTCTTCCCTCTTCGTTGCTCACGTCTGAAATGTATACGGACAGCCAAGTTCACTCAAGTGGGGCTTGTATCGTACTGACGGTTGGGTGCCCCCTTCCCACCCGAGGATCCGAGGAAGAGCGTTGAATCGAGTGGGAATCATAGTTTAGCACGACGGGAGATGGCTCGTCAACGAAGGAGCACCGTTCAGGACCACGAACTGAATACGCGCCTGATCAGCCAAGATCATACCTTTTACAATGCGCGAGAGCGATCCCACATTGTTTGAATGGCACAAAGACTGGTTCGTACCCTATCGACCTATGCTACAATCCAACCGCCAATGCGACTGACCCACCTTTCGCTCACAAATTTCCGCAATTTCGCTCGTCTTGAGACGGCGTTCGTTGACGGCACGACGGTTTTAGTCGGTGCAAACGCACAGGGTAAAACCAGTCTACTTGAAGCCATTTACTATCTCACTGCGGCCAGCTCTCCCCATGCCACAAGCGACCGCCAGCTGATCAACTTTTCGATACTTGAAGATGCCGCCCCTTTCGCGCGTATCGTAGCTGAGGTACGTCGTGGAGGCAGGGATGAAGTGCTCAACGACTTGCCAATTCCCAGGGAAAAGGAGCGTCCACAAAAGATCGAGATTCGCCTGATCCTAAGCCGGGTTGGACCCGCCGGTGAACAGCGCATCCGCAAGGAGGTCTTGATCAACGGCGTCAAGCAAAGGGTCCGCGATCTAGCCGGCACATTCAATGCTGTCATGTTTCTCCCCAAAGACATGCGCGTGGTTGAGGGATCTCCATCCGAGCGCCGCCGCTTTATGGATGACGCACTTTGTCAGGCTGATCCCCTATACGCTAACGCGCTTGCCGAGTACAGGGACGTTCTTTCCCAGCGCAACGCACTCCTAAAGCAACTACAGGAAAGGGCGCAAGCCGAAGGCGAGTTGTTATTTTGGGACGAAAAGCTCTGCGAGCACGCAGCGACCTTGATGCAAACGCGTGCCCGTACTCTACACGAACTCCAGAAAATAGCGGCGCCAATCCATTCCGATCTCTCACGCGGCCAGGAGACGCTGCGCTTGGAATACCTTCCATCGCACGATCCTCTTCCGCGTCCCGATAAACAAATGGACCTACCGATCGAGACATCCCCAGAGTTGGCCGACATCGGGCGCGAGAAAATCCAATCCAGCATGTTAGACGCCCTACAGCGAAAACGACGTGAAGAGATCGCCCGCGGCAACACTACGACAGGACCACATCGTGACGACTTCGGATTCACGGTCAATGGAATCGACCTGCGCTTATATGGCTCTCGGGGCCAGAATCGAACCGCAATGCTAGCCACTCAGCTGGCTGAGGTGAGCTGGCTTCAAGATAGGACCGGCGAGACCCCTGTGCTTCTGCTAGATGAAGTAGTAGCCGAACTGGATCCGGAGCGCAGAGAGGACCTTCTTCAAAGAGTAGAGGGTGCTCAGCAGGTAATTCTTACGGCGGCCGATCTGAACATGTTTACGCCGACATTCTGTGAGCAAGCGACCATTTGGCAAATCACCGACGGGGAAATCTCACCCTTCGAGGAAGGAAATAGGGATCAGGGATAAGGGATTAGGGATTAGGCACCTGGGCACCCGGGTATACTGGCGCCTGAGTGCCTAAGTACCCAGGTGCTGGATTCCTAATTCCTAATCCCGGTTTCCTGATCTCCTAGCGACGTCGCCCCTTCAACTTGTCGATCCTGCTTAGAAGATTTCTCCCCCCCCAACGGTCGCTTCGTCGGTACGCCCGATCGCCGAGGGTATTTGGACGGTGTGGCCGCGATCTTCTCGACGACGATCAAATAACGCGGTTCCACCACGCCAGGCAGTTCCAGAGGGATCATTTGTTTAAACTGCCCTCCAAGAATCCGGAGAGCGTCCTCAGCGGCGTTAACCTCGATAGGACCCATCTCCCCCTTCTGCAAGATTGCTTGTCCCCCGATACAAAGGAGTGGGAGTAGGTATTCCACCAAAGCAGCCATCTCAGCTACCGCTCGCGCAAGCGCCCATCGATACTCCTGACGATGTCCCTCTGATTGACCGACTTCCTCAGCGCGTGCATGCAGCACTTCAATCCCCGTCAATCCAAGAGATTGAACCACGTGACGGCAGAAATCTGCTTTCTTGCCCACAGATTCGACCAGAGTCATCTTTAATTGTGGATTGATGATTTTGAGAGGCACGCCAGGGAATCCCGCCCCCGTTCCGACATCCACGGCACGCCCAACGGGTTTGCTACCCATCACGAGCATACAGGTGAGGGAATCGAGGAAATGCTTGACTTCTATCTCTTGCTGATCCGTGATTGCTGTTAGATTGACGCGTTTGTTCCACACCACCAGCTCCGAGGCATACCATGAAAAGGCTTCCTCTTGCTGGATGGTCATTTCTATTCCCAACAGACTCCGAGCAGCCTGAGGCAACCCATCGTACCCTGTCACCGGTCTTCCTGACCCCTGCGGACAAGTTGGAGGGTCGGACGCTTTCTTCCGACCACGATTCCGCGATTGTTATGTACTTCATGCGGGTACGACTTTGCGAGTGCCGCGCGCGCCTCAGACGTCAGGGCGCCAAGCTCTTCCAGCACCGCCAACGCAATTAGCGGCCGCGCGCGTCCTTTGAGATCCCCATCGGCAACTTTTATCGCCACCCCCAGGCCAGGAGATCCTTCTCCAAGCGCGCCCGGGAGGATACCCAATCCTTGGTATCCCTCCGCACCACCTTTCGCAACAATCTTTCCGTCGGCGACCTTCATCAAGATGGTATCAAATCGCTTCGGACCCGCCACCATGTCGGGATACGCCGTCATGGCTGAAACAACCTGGCGACAAGCCTCGGCCCTTTCTGAGGGGAGCGAAACGGGATCCACCAGGCGCGCGTAAGCGAACGAGGCCGCATGCAATGGTACGGCGAAGGTGGGCACGGAACAACCGTCAACTCCTAGGGTAACATCTTCTTCCTGTAGACCACACATCTCCACAAAAACCTTTAGGATGTATCGCTGAACGGGATGCGTTGGGGCTGTATATCCTTCGATAGATTCCCCAAGAAAACGTGCCAGCGCCAACATACCCATATGCTTACCCGAACAATTGTGGCGCATGACTGTGGGCTCCAAGGATAGCTCTCGAAGACGCCGTGCGGTCTGTAGATCGTGTGGCGGATGCGTGCCACAAAGCAAGGCTTCTTCGCTCACCTTAATCTTCTCCTGGATCGAGCGAACCGCAGCAACATGGTCATCCGTTCCGGAGTGCGAGGCGCAGATCACGGCAACTTCATCTGGCTGTAGATCAAAATGCGCTGCCGCACCACTCTCGATCAATGGAAGCGCCTGAATGGGTTTGGCTGTCGATCGCAGGTAAGTCACACTCTCTGGATCGCCCCACCACGCCACTAACGTCCCAGAGGCCTCCGAGACAGCGATAGCACCAATATGTAGCGATTCGACGAATTCGCCACGCGTGATTTCGAGGAACGGCAGATACTCCATACCAGCTACCTTCCGAGGCGACGCACGTTCAGTACCTCGCGAATTAACGCCATCTCACTGTTGCTCAAGAATCAGATGGATAGAGTCGGGAATGTAGGCGTGTCAGACCCGCTTGCAACCTCAGCATTACACGTTCTCTTCGAGGGGGTGGGATTTTCCCGAAGCTTTTCACCAATTGCGATGCCAGTTTTGCCGCGGTTTTAGAAGGCTCGCCTCTTTCACCCATACGCTGGATTCTTCGTGGCACTTTACGCAGAAAACGAGCCATGGTGTTGATGTCGTTGCGTTTTATCAATCCATCCCGCGCCGAAACCAACTTATAGGAACGGAAGCGCGTGCTACGTAAATCATCGAGCGTTTGCAGCCAAGCTTCGATGACTGCGTTGCCGAGAAATGGGGGTTCTGCCACGGTCACGGCATCCCCGATAAAAGCAACCTTTGCACCCGGCACCACCACCCAAATCGAGCCTGGGGTGGGTCCGGGGCGATGGAAAAAATGGATTTCCCGCTCACCGAGATGAATCCGCATTTCATCGGAGAACGATAATTCGGGTACCGCTCTGCGAACCCCGGTTATGCGTTTCAACCCATCAGCTTCGGCGCCAATTGGATTCGCGCTTCCTTTATAACTGTCCGACCAACTGCTCAACAAACCACGTGTCCAATCATGTCCGATCAAACGCAAACTTACGCCCCGGGCACCCAGCACTCGATCTGGATGCGAATCCAACAACGCCATGTAGCGAGGCTTTCCGAATTCCCCGAGGGAAGTCACCCAAGCGCGCGCATCTTCCACTTTCAAGGGACTATCGATCAACATCAAACCATCTTGTGTCACGACAGCTCCAACGTGAACAGCAAGATACATGTCTTCGACGAAGACACCGGAAGCAACTTTTCGCATGGTAATTCCCAGGACCTAAGATTGGAGATTTATTATAACGGCAAGGTGAAATAAAACGTCGAACCTTCCCCCTCCACACTCTCCACCCAGATACTCCCTCCGTGTGCTTCCACGGCAAGACGGCAAAATGCAAGTCCTAGTCCAATGCCTTTCGGCCTCTCTTCTTGATGGAGACGAGCATACTTCTCAAAAATCCTCTTCTGATCGGAGGGAGAGACCCCTGGCCCACTATCTTTAACGCTGACGAGGATTTTTTTCTTCTCTTGCCGCGCTGAAACCGCGATGCGACCCCCTGAGCGGGTGTACTTTATCGCGTTTTCCAACAAATTGGTCAGGACTCTGAGGATCATGTCCACGTCAATTTCGATCTTGGGAAGGCTGGGCGCTAAATCGAAGTGCAATACGTGGCCCTTGGCCTCCGTCATCGGGTGAACTTCCTCGACCGCCTCGGCGATTAGTGTACCGATTGACGTCTCCTGCCTATTGAGAACCGCGCGCCCTGCTTCCAATCGATCAAGGTCGAGCAAAGACTCGACAAGCCGGGAAGCACGCCGGCTGGATCGTTGGGCGATGGAAAAAACCGAATGAAACGCCTCGTCATCTTTCGGCCCGGACGCCTCCAGCACCTCCAAACTGGAAATGATATTTCCGATGGGCGCGCGTAAATCATGGAAGATCATCGAAGTCAGATCGGCACGCAATCGATCCAGCTCGATGCGTTCAGAGACATCCCTCAGAATCCATTGCAAAAACGGTTGTTGATCGATGTCGATCCGTTTAACGTGTACTTCGATCGGCAGAAAGTCGTCATCTTTGTGATTGGTTGGATTGTCGAACGAGAGAGTCTCTCCCGGATTGAGGTCTACAACCTCTCCAGCCAGGGTATCGGCGCTTGGGATTTTCAGGTTTAGGATCGACTGACCGAGTAATTCATCACGGGCAAAACCGAGAAAAGCGTCGGCGCGACGATTGGTATCCGTGATCGAACCGTTCATGTCCGTGATCAAAATGGGGTCCATGCTATCTTCGAAGAGACTGGTGTACCGTTGTTGGGCAGCCTGAGTCTCAGAGAAAAGTCGTGCTCGCATGATCGCTGAACCCGCCAAGTATGCGATCCCCATTAGTAAATCGAGCTGTTCTTCACCCACAATTTCGTCACGAGGATTAATAGCCTCCAGAACACCGATTGTCTGCGTTTGTGCCAAAATGGGAGCCGCAGCGATCACTCGAGTCTCGAAACCTGTCTGTTCATCCACTTGAGGATAGAAACGAGGATCCTTGCTCACGTCAGGGATCACGAGGGGTTCGTTGTGTTCGACGACCCATCCGGCAATGCCCTGACCACGTTCCAACCGCAACCCTTCAAGATTGTTTGCCGCTTTTCCACCCACAAAACGAAATTCTAGGGTGTCCGTGGTCTCATCTAACAGCGCCACGGAGGCCGCCTCCGCATCCAAACTAGTCATAGTCTGCTGAAGAATGCGTTCGATGACCTCGTCTAAATCCACACTGGCGGTGACTACGCGCGCGGTATAAGCAAGGGCGGCCAAAGCCTGCACCCTGCGCTGGCTTTCCCCAAAGAGTTGAGCGTTCGCAACCGCCGTTGCTGCTTGCTCAGCAAAGGCGGACACAACTTCAACTTCAATGGGCCCGTAGGCGCCTACTTCATGGCTGTCAACGCTCAGCACCCCCACGGCACGATCCCTCACGATTAAGGGGGCACCGATCCAGCCACGAATCAGGTCCGACTCTGGTAGATCTTCAGCCTTTAGCCATCGCTCATCGCCTTGCACGTCGTCCATAACCATCGGTTTGCGGGTCGTGAGTACTTGCCCGGTGAACAAATCGGGACCGATGGGAATGTTTAGGGCGAGAGCAGCCTTCTCATTGGAGAAGCCGCGCGCTGCCACCAAGGAGAGCTGATCGTCTTGAACGACAAAAATGCTCGCACTGTCGTAGGCAACCACGCGGGCGAGTTGATCCAGAATCTGCGAAAAAACATGCGTCGGATCGAGCGCCGAGTTGATCGTACGAGCAATTTCTTGTAGTGTCGAAGCAAGTTGCCTACGTTCCTGCTCGGCCGTGAACAGGCGAGCGTTCTCGACTGCGACGCCGGCTTGATCAGCGATGGCCTGAAGCAGTGTCAGGTCGTCTTCGGTGAAATACCCCGCCTGAGAATGAACCATGGTGAGCACGCCAACAACCCGATCGCGCGCGTTGAGCGGTACACTGATCGCTGAACGGCTCCCCTTCTCAATACCCTCACCCACTCGCTGAAGCCATCGGTCATCGTCAAGCGTGCTGGGGACGAAAGCCGCCTGGCGATGCTCGAAAACCCAGCCCGCTAACCCTCGCTCGAATGGATCTACCAGCTTATCTGCCGTACGGGCGTGAACCTCCCCTTCGAAGACAACGGCGCCCTCGGTCAACTGCCCTTCTTCATCGAGCACGATGATGCTTCCGCTCTCCGCAGCGACTTTTTCTAGGGTCAATTTCAACACCCGTCGTAAAAGCTCGCCGAGGTCGAGTTCCGAAGTAAGCTCACGGCTGATGGAATACAAGAGCTCAAGCGAAGCTCGGACACGCTCTTTGGCTGGTAATTTCGTGCTCATAGCAGGTACATCAGTCTGTTATCGCGGTACTTGTGTTGAGAGGCGCCATTAACCAATTGAGGCCGAGATGCTACACCATTCGTCCCTTTATAGAGGACCTCGATTTGAACGTATACATGCATCCTGTCCGAGTATAGCACAGGGACATATGGGGGCAACCGAGAAAAGCGTCCTGCGGTATGGGAAAATTGGCACATTCATAGTTGAGCGGTCGCCGATCTCAAGAAGTCGGGCACATGATAAGAAGGGGGGAACCACGAATACTTTTCTGGAGGCGTTTAAGTCTTCTTTTTTGTACGCTGACCTTTCAGTTCCTCTCTGAATACGAGAGATAACGCAAAGTTGACAACACTCACCAATAGTGCCCCAAGGAATGCCGCCAAAAAGGAATCCACCGTGTAACCAAAGGCGGGGGTGAACAAGTTGCCAATCCAACCCGTCAACCAGAATAAAAGAGTATTAATCAGGAGTACAAATAGCCCCATACTGAGCACGATGAGTGAACAGGTTAGCAGCTTCAACATCGGACTCAATAAAGTATGCACAACTGTGAACACGAGTGCCATCGCCAGGATTGCCCAGCCGGTGGTGTTCTCGGCATGAATGCCGGGAATCCAATCCGTACCAACGGCCAAATAAAGAGCAATCATGTTGATAACCCAACGCAGTGCAAACCGATTCATTCTCTGCTCCAAAATTCGAGACTCTATCGTTCCAGCACACTTTGCAGAATGTTCCTGCTCGATGTTATAAGCCTTGCGAGTGATCTTCAGGCACTCACTCGATGAACAATTCTACCCGTTGACCGTCTTCCTCGTCGACGATATCGAAGATCTTACCGGTCATTCCTTGGTGAAGGGCGTCAGCCAACTCCTCCATGGCAAGCTCCTGCTCCATCTCCGGGACAAATCGAGCGCCCATTCTCAAACCCACATTGACCAATCCAATCGGCAGATTTACTTTGATGGCTTCCTTGCCTGTATGCAAATCCGTGACCCGGACACGAAGCCAACGAGCTTTGCCCTCTTTAAGCCCCTTGCGCCGTTGTTTCTGTTTCCCAAGCGCAGCGAGGAGTCTGGCTCCCTCGTCCGCAGAGATCTTGCCCTCCTCAATCATCTTCAGGATCTTCAACCGCTCGTCTGTTGTCGCCATGCTGTACTCCTTGGAAGCGACCCTTCTAAACCGCCACACGGTTCAATAACGTGTCCCTTCAGTGGCTTCCGTGATTCAAATTCTTATCCAATAAAAACTTCGATGCGTTCTCCGTCCTCGTCATCTTCGATCTGTACAACCAAAGGGGATTCTCGAGATATCTCATCCTCCAGAGAATCCAGCGCCACCAATAGCTCGTCCACACCCGTCTCATCGAGACCTTTAATATAATGTCCAAAATTGCGAAACACCCATGCGGAGAAACGTACCGGTATTGGCAAGCTGATTGCAAAGCGGGTCGGTCGAACATCCTTTCCCTCATAAATGCGAACATGCACCCAGGGAGAACGGCTCGTCGCTGCTGATGCCGTCAGAAGCAATATCCCGACCAGCAACAGGGGTCCCGCGCATAACCACCACCAGCCTCCAAGGTTTGCAACTCCCGCACCCGCGGCCGTTAAACCGACGCCGATCCCGAACGGGATCAACCACCAGGACTCCCACCGTGTCGGCAGCTCAGGCTTTGGAGTTGGAGAGGGGTCTTCTTCTGGAGTTGCTTCCGTTGACAAGAGGCGCTCCGCTTCATCCACATCAATTTGCCCCTCTTCCAATCGATGCAAGATATGCATTGTCTCTAATCTTTCTTCATTTTCACCTTGCTCATGTCGCTCGATAGAATCGTTCATCGCAATCTCCTAACGCTCCCTCATCAATATGTCTGCTCACCTCATTCCGCGCAGCAAGGACATCATCAACAAGTCCGACCCTAGCTCCAGCACCTTATGCCTCTTGGGCAGTGGCGGGAAGGGGAATCCGCTTAGCCTGCGCCACTTCACGCAAATGCATGAAGTAGAAGGCGCTGGCGGCTATCAAGCCAATAAAACCAGCAACATACCATAGCCAACGTGGATCCAAGTTATCGATGACCAACCCGGCCAAGTAAAAACCCAGAGCGTTCGGGATCATCCAGCTAAATCCATAAACCGCCATATAACGGCCGCGCATGTCGTCCGGAGCCATCTGAGCCACCAATGCCTGTCCGACGGGCGCAGTAAGCATTTCGCCCACCGTGATGATCGCCATAGCAACCAAAAAAAGTGCATACACAGCGACAAGCCCGTACATGCTGAATCCAATCACATAGAGCAGCGTCCCCACAGCCATGATCAGGAACGGAGGTCGTCCTTCGATACGTCGCGTAATCGCAAACTGGAAAAGGACGACCATACCTGCGTTGAGGCTTAAGATATACCCGAACCCCTGCTCCGGTATGCCGTGGAAGTCTCGCAAGTACACCGCTAAGGTGCCACTCATCTGCATATAGACCGACACCATCAGCATGGACGCTATGAGAAAGAACATGTATCTGCGGTCCCGCAATACCCTGGCATAGCCTCGGAAGGTCTGCCCCGTGGACTCGGGGGGTTGATCCGGTGACGTTTCCGGCTTGGTCTCGGGGATCAAGCGGTAAACGAGAACGGCGGTTATCGTACTCGCAACAGCATCGATGATGAACAGGGACAAATAAGACCGGGAGGCTAGAAATCCGCCGATTGCCGGTCCGATGGTCGCCGCAAGATTGAACACCACTCGGAAGATTCCGAAACCTTGCACCCGTTTTTCTTCTGGCAGCAGGTCAGCAATCATCGCTTGTGAAGCAGGTCCTCCAATGTTTGCGAAGACACCAACAATCAACGCCACACCGTAAAAGAGGCGTAAGTCGTTGATCAAACCCATCATCAGCGTTATGATCGCACTGAGCACAAGACCAGAAAGAACCATCACCCTGCGTCCAAGACGATCCGCTAATGCACCTCCTGCTGTCGAGCCTAGGACGTTCGTCAGGCTGAAAATACCGAAGAGCAAACCCACTTCCGTCATACCAACACCGAACTTGGAAGTGACATAAAGTGTGAAGAATGGAAAGAGCAAGAAACCACCCAGAGCATCAATAAAGCGCGCACCCACCAACGCCCAGAAATGCTGTGGATATTCGTGGTAAATCTCTCTTACTTGCCCAACCCTTTTATGTAGCGACACACTCTCCTCCATGGATCAACAAATCACATTCAGTCTTTGAATTCGTGCATCATCCAAGTGAGATTTCGGCGTGCATAGAATCCGAGTTCACGTAGTTGCGACCCTGCGACACCATACGGATACTCAAGGATTATCCGGTCACCGCGTATGGGCAAATCCGTCAGCGCGAAAGCCAGAATGCTGCGCTCCACCCGCTCGCGCGCCTCCGGCGTAACGACCATATACAGGCGCCACGCACCGAGATCGGATCCCCAACGAGCAGTGAGGCTGGCCAATAACGAGCCTTGCTCCGACCAGACCCAATGCCTTCCAAGCCCCAACCCAACTACATCCGCCAGACCCCTCGGCTGAAATAGGCTTTTAGCCGGCGGATATGGCCAAACTATTCCCTCAGGATGGACACGGCGGACAAGAAGCCACTGTTCTTCCCACTCGTCACGCGCTCTCCTCCGGGTGAGTCCCGTCTCCATCTCACCAAATCGCAGCCTGTCGCCTCTCCCAATCCAAGTAGTTCGCGTGGCAATCGGTTTGAATCCTGTCGATGTGTAGAGATCTTGCGCGCCATGGCTGTCCACATCGACTTGAAGCAAGAGCCGACGCCCACCACGCTGCCGCACAAACGCCATCGAAGCACGCACCAACTCCCGAGCGATGCCTCGACGTCGGTATTCAGGATGCACCGCCATGTTGACCAACACCCAACGATCCCTGTGGCCCTCGACCGGCAAAAGGCTCGAATTGCCGACGACACGGCCATCAGATTCCCAAACAAAGCCCATAGGTCTGGCCGCTGGGGGCAATAAGTAAAAGCTTATCATCCAGCCAATCCATCGTGCCCGCCCCAGCAGCTTCATCCAGCGAATCATTCGCAACCCGTCGTCGTCGAGCTGCCCTGTGAAAGCAGTCTCGATCAACTCCGCAATGGCGCGCATGTCGCGACGCGGGTTAACTGGCCGCAGGCCAGAACGCTCCCTACGCGATCGGGTAGCAACGGCAGCTGTCAAGCTTCACCCTCCAACGCTTTTAAAAGCTTCTCTGCTTCTTCTACATCAATCTTGCCCTGTTCAACCATGCGCAGGATTGTCATGCGTTCTTCTTCACTCACCGCTTGCTCTTCCGCGACGAAACCACCTATCTGAATGCTTTTTCGGATGTGATTCGACATAGCATCTGCATATCCAGTAGATCGCCTGCGTGCCCGCTCCGCTCTCCGCCGTGCTCGCGCCACCGACCGCCGAACACGTTCGCCGATGCGTTCGGCGTCGAAAGCGTAGGCCCCTTCAACCATGGCAGCAACACGCGCCTCCACCTCGGCCACGCTGGCCTCAACCTGACTTTCAATATCTCCGAGCAGCTCTACGGTGTTCAACATGTCCCGCTCACCGACCTGCAACCACAGATCCCCCCCTGACGAGAGCTCAACACTGCCCTCTCCGTCGCCGAGACGGAGTACGGTACCTTCGTCTGTCTCTTCCGTCTCCAGGTCTGCGGGCTTCATCAGATCCCCTCCGGCTTGCATCTTGACGATCGTTGAAGCACCCTTAGGCAACCAGCAAGCAAGATCGCCGCCGGTCACAACTACGGAGCTTTTTTCGACCTCCGGGCGAATTTCAACACTAGCATCGCCTCCCACAGCGACATCCACCAAGCCCTTTACTTTACGCAGCAACAGGTCGCCGCCCACTGCCCTTAAGCGGACCTCTCCATCCACTTGCTCAACGACTGCATCCCCACCGACCCGATCTACCGTCAAATCGCCCATCATCTTGCGGGCGGTTAGATCCCCTCCGACCATCTCGAAGGTCGAGCGCCCGACTCGGCTCAAGCTTAAATCGCCTCCGATGGAACGGATCATCAACTCCGCCGACAGCCCCGTGATCCGAGCATCGCCACCAATTTGGTCGGCATCGATCCTCGCTGCAGAAGGTAGATAAATCAGACACCCCGACCGACAAGAGATCATTATCTGATCCCCCACCTGCTCCACCATTAAGTTTCCCTCATCGGGTGCCTGAGCCTCAAGCTTCAACCCTTTGCGACCAGAAATCCGTAGGTCGCCTCCGATCAATTCGATCTGCACTTTCTGTTTCTCGTCGACTTCCAACGTGATTCTTTCCATCTTCAAGCTCCTTCTGCAAACATGTCCTGTTCGAGCATGCGGTTCACTCGCCTTCCAGGAGACGCATCGCCTCTTCTGAGGAGATATCTCCCTTGGCAAGCTCATCTAAGATGCGATGGCGTTCATCATCACTTAATCGCGGTATTTCCGGACCCACCGGAAATCCCAATGTGCTTATGATCTCTGACAATCGTGCACGCAACGTCGGATAAGACAAGCCTAACTCGTCCTCCATTCGGCTGAGCTTCCCCTCGCAGCGAATGAAGATTTCAACAAAAGCAAGTTGGTCTGTCGAGAGCCTGCCCAAGCGTCCTACGTTGAAATGACCCTCAATCGTCGTGTCACAACTTCGGCAATGATAGCGAGTGATCGACAACGGCTCCCCACATACCGGACAGGTTGTCAACAACGAGTTCATAGCTTCATCTCCTACAGCAAACATTCACGACCATTGGAGTCTCGCACGGTTGCCCCCAGTTCGTCGAAACATACCGCTTTCCACACAACCCACCACCTCACGCTCTTTAGGCATAAAATCCGCGTCCGCTTTAACGCCCCCTCTACAAACCCTCCAGAAGAAACGTATTCCTCGACTTCGACCCGCTCATACAGAAATCCTTAACTACCAATTAATAAAGTTGCGCGATTTTATCATTTTCACCGTAAAAGTCAAGCGGAACTTCATAATTTTTGAATTTGATATCAATATTCTTGAAGATGGGGGCAGGATTAGTGTCCACATGCATAGCGACGGATAGAGTAGGCGTGACGTTCTGATACAATCAGCATACGCTGATCGAGGACAAGAGGTTCAATGGAATCCATAGACCTTCTCCTGACCGGCCTCGCCTACGGCGGGGAAGCTTTCGGCCGCGACGCGGATAATCGGATGATCTTCGTGCCCTTTGCTTTACCAGACGAAAGGGTACGAGTACAGATCATCGATGCCCACAAGCGCTGGGCTCGCGCCCAGCTTATTGAAGTGCTCAAACCATCCGATGACCGCATCAACCCTCGTTGCCGACACTTTGGCACATGTGGGGGCTGCCACTATCAACACATGCCTTACGAAGCGCAACTCCAGGTAAAAGAGGCTATCCTTCGAGAACAACTCGCGCGCATCGGCGGCATTGAAAATCCTCCCGTTATGCCAACCCTGCCGTCCCCTTCTCCATGGAACACTCGCAACCACATCCGGTTCAGCCTCGATCAAGACGGTCGTCTCGGATTTAAAGCAGCCGGTTCTCACGATGTGGTTCCCATCGAAGAGTGCCACTTGCCGCTGCCTGAGATTTCCGGACTCTGGCCGCGTATCGAGGTCGACACGGATCTGGGCCTCTCACACGTGGCCGTGCGTGTTGGGGTGGAGGGGGAGAGTATGATCGTCCTGCAGAGCGATGGTGAACCCGAAGTCGATGTCCTTATCGACTTACCATCCTCATTGGTATGGCTCAGCCCAGACGGATCAACCGTTCTTGCCGGGGACGACAGGTTGATCTTCGAAGTTCTTGGACGGACATTCCAGGTGTCCTCTCGCTCGTTCTTTCAGGTGAACACGGCTCTGATCGATGACCTTGTGCATCTCGTGCTCGCTGCGTTGTCCCCGGCACCCGGTCAACTCATCTTCGACCTCTATGCCGGCGTTGGTCTTTTTAGCGCTTTCATCGCCGCGACCGGAGCTAGAGTGATCGCCGTAGAGGAATCTCCCTGGGCCTGTGGCAATTTCGAAGCCAATTTGGATGAATTCGAAGGCGTCGAGCTCTATGAAGCCGCCGTCGAGATCACGCTTCCGGCTCTTGGGCAGGTACCGGACGCCGTACTCGTCGATCCACCACGTGCTGGTTTGAGCAAGGAAGCATTACGGCAGTTAGTTAAGCTTCAAATCCCACGCCTGGCCTACCTGTCCTGCGATCCGGCTACCTTGGCTCGAGATGCGAAACAACTTGTGAGTTCCGGCTATCGCTTGGAGATTTCAACACCCATCGACCTCTTCCCTCAGACCTACCACATCGAGTCGCTGACAGTTTTCAGTTCCTAAACATCTCTCTGCTTTAGAATTGTCCTGCAACGCTGGTTCCCCACACGCCCATCGAGCTATTGAACACAACCAAAGAGAGGTTACAATCAAGGCATGGTCACGACTTCGAGATCCATTCTTATCGTCGAAGACATTCCTCACGTTCTCGAATTACTCGATGTGACATTGAGGTATAAGGGATACTCCGTCGTCACTGCCAAGGACGGTGAGGAGGCGTTGAAACGCATTGGGCAGGCTAAGCCCTCGTTGATACTTACAGACATCATGATGCCCAAGCTTGATGGCTTTGCCCTCGCTCAGGAGGTCCGCAGTAACCCGGACACCCAAGACATTCCCATCGTTTTCGTGTCGGCGACATTCATCACACCTGAGGACAAGGAATTTGCCTTGAGCCTCGGTGCCGTAACCTTTCTCGAAAAGCCCGTCGACACCCAAGAACTGCTTTTAACCGTTGGGGAAGTTCTTACAGAAACCATGATCGACCGCCCCAAACCACTCTCCGAGGAAACTTTCTATAGGGGCTATCGCCAGCGCCTTGAAGCTAAGCTCAAGCATAAGAAGGACCAGGTCGTTCGCGCCCGCCGTCTTGTCCAGGCCGTGCCTGAGGAACAAAGAGAGGCGTTTGAGTCCCTGCTCCAGCAAACTGAAAGCCAGCGCGACCAAATCGAAGCAGAGCTGAAAGCCTTCGACCAGCATCTTGAAATATAAACAGTATCCACAACCATAAAGCATCTGCATAGGATATCCCTATGACGAGATCATTCATCGCGTAGACAATTAAGGGCGGTTTGTGAACCGCCCCAATGGAGTCAATATAATTCGGACACTCCTCAAACTGTCATGTAAGGGAGAGCGTGTGTCTCACATAAAATCAAGACGCCCTGGCAGGGCGTCCGAAGATGGTCAGGAGCTTACCCGACTTCCGAAGCCCTTAAGGACTTCGGAAGTCATTCAAGTCATTCTTTCTCGATGGTCCTCAAAGCTCGCTCGAACTCATCGAGATTCACGCGTGAGGTTATATCGATACTCAGGGGGGTCACTGCGACCCTTCGCAAAACTCTCAACGCATATGTATCAGAATCCGGCTCGAACTCTTTTGAATCCTCCGCTACCGTATAGCCAACAGATGCCGGCTCGTCCAGTCTGGTGCGCTCAGGTTTGACGGGAATATAGTACTTGGCCCTCGACAAACGCGTAATTTGCCAAGGCGTTTCCAGCGTTGCATCACAGGGAACCTCCACCTTGAGCACGTCCACATCCGCGATACGTTCGCCCTGCAACACTAAACGTGCGAAAAACCCAGCAAAATACGCCGCCACTGAGAAATCCACTTCGTTGGAGTAGGTGAGGTGATAAGACGGATCGGTCTCCAAGGAGATCGCCAGTGATGGCACCCCTAATGCAGCTCCTTCCAGCGCAGCGCCTACTGTGCCTGAGATTGTCACCCCTGTGCCGACATTTTCACCATAGTTGATACCGGCCACGACGATGTCGGGCTTGCGCGGGGTGATCTCAAAAATCCCATGTTGCACGGCCTGTGCAGGTGAACCGCCTACAGCATAAACCTTCCAGGTTTTCCCCCTCACCACCAGCTCTTCTTCACAGATCACGCCATCCGACGTGATCGGCATACTACGACCCAAACCGGAGCTCTGCGCACGCGGCGCAGCCACCGTCACAAATCCAACCTCCGATAGCGTTTCCGCAGCAGCCCATAGTCCTGGGGAGCGGATGCCATCGTCGTTGGTCAGCAAAATTAGTGGTTTACTCTTCGATTCCATCCTACATCACCAACAAGGGGAATCATACCAAGGTGTCTCATAGAAGGTCAACGTGTGTGGAGCCATGAGTAAATCACCTCTTGCGCGGTCCTCCTTGAAAAACACTTGGGGCATCGAAGCGACGGAGGTCTAAGCTTCATCACGCGCCTCGGTAGCCAGTTGCTCGAAAAATGCTGTCAGGACCTCATGTCGGTGTTCCCCCAATCGACGGGCCGGTTCTGTGTAGAAGCGAGCCTTCACGTGCCGAAGCTTGAAGAGGTACTCATGATATGCGCTGTGCAATTCGCCTGGCTCCAACTCACCTCGCTCCAAGAACCGCCGCGATGGCTCTTCAAAGATAGGAAGGCCGGCTTGGACGGCGTATCCAATCGTCCTCGCCACGCCGAACGCCCCATTGACATCCAGTTTGTCGGAGTCGAAAAGGATGCGTGCTTCTAATGTCCGCGGTTCCTCTTCCCCGCGATAGCGATGCGCGTGAATGCAATGCACAACGGCTTCGATACGGGAACCCTCCCAGCCTTCCTGTTCAAGAATTCTGCGCGCAAACACTGCCGATCCTTGTTCATGTACTTCCCGTTCATCCCCCTCCACCGGATGGGCGCCCGCTGCGTCGTGAAGCAGTGCGGCAGCTCGCAGGATCTCCAGATCTGCACCCAATTCACGACCGAGATTTTCAGCCATGCGCAACACCCGCACAACGTGATCAAACCCATGAACAAGATCGCGCTCGTCGTACCAAGCTTTTGCTTCCTCAAATGTTGGCATTGGAACCCTCATTCACCTTCCATTTTCGCAGGAAAGGCATCCCACTATTCATCAAGCAGGATCAGCAAAGCATACCACACGTCTTCGAGAGCCAGTCAGGGAATTCGTGGCGTGGGTTTCTGAACTCTGAGTGCAGAGCCTACAGCAAAACGGTGAGGAGAACCAGGGATTTGTGCCCTGGGTTTGTCGCGGCAAAACGACACGAGTTAAATCCGCCGTATTGTCACACCTACGGGAGGGAATACAACTGCAAAGACGCATTTCATTGACGAGCACCCTCCAAGATGATAAAATCCTCTGGTTTGAAACGGAGGCACGAGACGTGGCGAAGAGGACAACCGGCATCGTACGCTGGTTTGATGGTTCTAAAGGGTACGGTTATATCGATGCCGAGGACGGGGAAGACGTCTTCGTGCATTACCTGGATATCGTTGACGAAGAGCTACCCTACCTATCAGTAGGTGAAGAGGTGGTGTTCTTTCTCGAACACACCACCTTCCATGGCCCGCAAGCAACAGACGTCACCCGCTTGAATTAATGAAACCTCAAGATCTGGATCCTCCACCCGCCCCGTCTGGCGTGCTACCTGACGGGGCTTGGCTACATCAGATGTGCCTCCGAACGAGAACATACAACGAATAAGGAATGTAACAAATGGCAAGTAAGAAACTAAAGCTGATTCCTCTGGGTGGACTTGGGGAAGTCGGCAAGAACATGATGGCCATCGAGTATGGCGACAACATCCTCATCATCGACACCGGAATCATGTTCCCGGAAAACGACATGCTTGGTGTCGACTATATCATCCCAGACTTCAGCTATATACTGAAAAAGAAAGACAAGGTGAGAGGCATCGTCGTCACGCACGGCCATGAAGATCACACCGGCGCGATCCGCCACGTATTGGCTGAGATTCAGGCGCCGATCTTCGCCACCCGACTTACTCGGGGCCTACTGGAAGTCAAGCTGAGACGCGGGAATATGCTGAAAGAAACAAAGTTGAATACCATCGAAGCAGGCGAGCAAGTGCAGATCGGACCCTTCGGTGTGGAATTCTTTCACGTATGCCACTCGATTCCCGATGGTGTGGGCTTGGGCATCACCACGCCCGCCGGATTGATCGTGCACTCCGGCGATTACAAATTCGACCACACCCCCGTTGACGGATGGCCCTCCGACTTCGGTAAATTAGCCGAGTTCGGATCTCGAGACGTGTTAGCCTTGCTGGCGGATTCCACCAATGCGGATGAGCCCGGCTGGACACCCTCTGAAGCGGTGATCGACCCGGCCTTTGACGATGTTTTCCGCCTGGCAAAAGGTAGGATATTGATCGGGACTTTTGCTTCTTTGATCTCACGAATGCAACAAGTAGCCAACGCCGCCGCCCGTCACGGGCGTGTGATGGCGTTCGTCGGTACAAGCATGATCGAGAACGCAAAGATGGCCCGTAAACTTGGGTATCTCGAAATTCCCGATGAACTGATCGTGCCCATCGATAAGGCTTTAAAAATGAAAGCCTCCAAAGTGGTGCTGATGTGCACAGGCACACAAGGTGAGCCGTCTTCAATCTTGGGCCGTCTTTCTACCGGCAGCAACCGCCAATTCGACATCCGTTCCGGCGACACGGTCGTGCTCTCCTCCCATCCAATCCCGGGTAACGAAGAGATGATCCACCGTACAATAAATCGCCTGTTTCAAAATGGCGCCGATGTGATATATGACCCTATTGCTCCCGTACACATCTCCGGGCACGCCAAACAAGAGGAGATGAAACTGCTCATCCAGTTAGTGCAGCCCAGTTACGTTATCCCTATCCACGGTGAGTTACGGCATCTGAAACAGCACGCCGCTTTGGCGCGTGATATTGGCATCCCGCACGAGAACATTGCCGTCGTAGAGAATGGGACGGTGATTGAGTTTAAAAACGGGAAGATGGAGATCGGAGATCGTGTGCCTGGCGGTTATGTGTTCGTGGATGGAAGCGGCGTTGGGGACGTCGGTCCCAGCGTGATGCGTGAACGCGAAGCGCTCGCCCGCGACGGCTTTGTGATCGTCCACCTCTCACTGGACGACAGTAGCGGGACACTGCGAGGGGAGCCCGAGATCGTTTCAAAAGGGTTTGTTTTCGTGCGCGACGCCGAAGAGCTGTTCGAACATGCCCGCATGCGCGTCCGGGAAATTGTCGCGCGCGGGAATGAAACTGAAGTAAAAGCCAGGGTCGAGCGTGAGTTGGCGAAGTTCTTTTATTCCGAGACCAAACGACGGCCCATGGTGTTTGTCTTTACCTCCAATGGTGGGTAACGATCTATTCCTATCCCCTATCTGTGTGGTGCTACTTCCCACACCGATCGAGAATCCTGCTCTGGGACAGGCACATTTCCTCTGGCTCGCCCACAGGCTCTCTTGAAGTGCACAATATTGCGCCCGACCCTACCCCGAGTATAATGCCCCCGATGAGGGTCCTACGCGTGTTTCTGCTGATCGCACTTTGGATCGGCGCGTATGGATTGGCGGGATGCGGGCGCCCCGAGGCACGAACACCCGAGACAGCCTCTATTGTGGTCAGCGTCACGCCCGCCCCTCCAACCGAAACCCTTGAGCCATCTGTGGTTTCGGTAGATGGTGTACCTATTCGTTTAAACGACTTCGAGCAAGAGGTGCACCGTTTTGAGAACGCACAGCGTGCTTCTGGCATCGATCTTGCAACTCTGGGAGATTACCGAGGCCAGATCCTTCAAGCGCTCATCGATCGCCTATTGCTCGCACAAGCTGCACGTGATGATGGCGAAGAAATCGATGACGCCACGTTGGACTCAAGAATTCAGGCCTTGGCTGCAGAACTAGGTGGCAACGAGGCCATGGGTACTTGGTTGGCCGAGAACGATTACACACTGGAAGAATTCAAAGCCACCTTAGAAGAGGAGATGTTGGCAGCCCGAATGGTTGAGAGGATCATAGAGGATGTGCCTGTGAGTTTAGAGCAGGTCCATGCGCGACATATACTTGTCGGCACACGCGCAGAGGCCGAAGAGCTACTGGCCCAGATCTCCACCGGAGCCGACTTTGCTGAGTTGGCGCGCCTTTACTCGCGTGATCCAAGCACTCGCCCTTCAGGTGGGGATCTGAGTTGGTTTCCCAAAGGTTACCTGCTCGTTCCTGAAGTCGAGGAGGCGGCTTTTGCACTTCAGATTGGAGAGGTGAGTGGGGTCGTAGAGAGCACGTTGGGCTATCACATCGTACAAACGCTCGAGCACACTTCTCGACCACCTGCGCCGGACGCACTACAGAAATTGAGGGATCAGGCGGTGATAGATTGGCTCGCTGCTCAGCGTGAAGTCGCAGAGATCGACATCTTCATCGCACCCTAACATGAGGACCAGGAGGCAATTGTTATGGAGAACGACTTCGAAAGGCGCCCCGGCATGAGCTTTTCGGGGTTCAAACGTTTGATCCTCAACATCCTAACCATCCTGGTTCTGTTGACGACGCTGTGCGTGGCCGGCGCATTTGTCGCGGTTTTCATCAATCCCTACATGTCTATCAACCCCTTCCCGCCTCCCACCATTCCGCCCACTTTAGGTTCACCTACCCCAACGAACACGCCAGCCAGACCTTTGCCTTCACCTTGGACCGCCACAGCGACTTTCACGACGGCCCCAGAATCTACAGAGACCCCTATCCCGACCGAGACACCCCGACCAGCGACACCGACCGAAGAAGAAGTCGGACTGCCTTTCGCCTTGCAGGTTGGAAGCCCGGCTCGTATTGAAAACTTCATCAACGACTCGGGATGCGACTACATGGGGGTTTTCGGCCAGGTCTTCAACATGGAAAACGCACCGATCCTTGATCTATCCGTTCACCTGGCGGGGGAATTGGATGTGGTGGGGGCGATCGATCTATTCGCACTCACGGGAAGCGCCCCAGAGGTGGGCCCCGGAGGGTACCTCTTCAATGTATCCGGTAAACCGATTGCAAGTGAGGGAACTCTGTGGATCCAATTGGACAATGGGGAAGGCGAGCCGCTTTCAGAACAGGCGTTCCTGGAGACGAGCGACAGCTGCAACGAAAACCTCATTCTGGTCAATTGGCGGCAGGTGCGCTAAGTACCTTGCTATGAGCCTTAGTCTTCTGTGAATGACGTAGGGGCGGTTCGTGA
>JABAOF010002678.1_pt4 | contig 28962 bp, 18 predicted proteins | sample 7062171 | NCBI WGS metagenome assembly JABAOF01 (sample SAMN14538628, study PRJNA623070) | marine sediment metagenome | biome: marine biome [ENVO:00000428]; feature: marine pelagic biome [ENVO:01000023]; material: deep marine sediment [ENVO:00002113] | place: India: Gulf of Khambhat ...
ATTCTTTTAACATCCGCTTTGTAAAAAATCAGACAGATTAGTTTCTGATTTATTAAGCTTAAAATCAGGTTCTTTAGTTGGAGCGGTTTTTTTCAGGTTTTATTTTCTTAGCTGACTTTTTTGGTTCAATTTGAAAATGCTTCAGGAGAAACCCAACAAAGAATAACATATGTTGTCATACTTCACCTCTCAAGTTAGAATTTGTCAATTATTGGTTAATAAATTTATGGTTTTTTTTCTTAAAAAACTTTAAGATTAACTAAAAGATTAATAATGGAGAAGATGGAGGAAAAATGGACGAATCAAATAAATCTTTTCAAAAGCACAGAGATAAAAGAATAAAAGAACTTCATGAAAGGATGTTCAAATCTAAATTACATTCTACAAAGAAGCATAAATATTAAACAAATATCTCTTTATAGGTTGAAGAGAAAATGAAATACCACGTCAACAGAGGGAAAACCTGTATTGTATCAGGATGCAATAATAAGGCTAAAGTAAAAGGATTGTGTATTACGTGTTATCAGAAAAGAAAAAAGAAGAAATGATACTTACTTTACCTACAACGAGCAGGACATGAATAAATATAGATAGAAGTTCGAGGGAAATGAAGTATGACAGATAAAAAGAAACATTTTCTAGATTTTAAAACATTCTGGGACACTGTAGGTGAAAAGCGTAGTCATTCTGGAGCACTTGAAGATATTAATATGCTTGAATTTGATGCTATTGATTACAATCCATCATCCGATGAATACATTGTAGATGTTAGAATGAAAAATGAATATCGAGATGGATATATGTTTAACCCATATCTTGTAAAAAACAACCTGATAATAATGGAAAATATTCATCTGATTCACTGGGCTGAATGGCTTAATATCGGGATAATGGTGAAATTATATCCAAAGCTTGGAAAATATTTCTTTCTTGTTTCCCGTGTAGAAATTGTTCTTGATGAACCTACATTTTTAGATCAACCTATGATATTTCGAATGAAAATATTTGCTGATAGGCATAAAGAGAAGAAACATGAATTTACTTTTCTAAATAGAATAGGCAATTGGGCATATGTCATAGTTGATTATACGATATTAGAAGAACAATTTGCAATAATGAAACACTATCATGAAAAACATGAACATTTTTTAGAAAAAAAGAAAAGGAAGAAAAAATATGATATAAGCCTTCTCTAGAAGAATACTGTCGATTTTTCCGTCGAAAATATGTGAGTTAAGGATTATGTTATAACCAACTAGACTGCGGGCCCTTTGACAGGAGGCAAAATACACTCTTTATTTAAGTAATTTGCCATTGAAAAATATAAAATCGGTTCTATTCTATAGACGACGATATTTCAGTACTTTTATATAGCTAGAAGTATTCATTTTAAATAGTTATTTACACATTCTTTATTTTTAAGTGACTATAATTTGCAGTCACCTAAAATAAAAAACAACTGCATATAGATGAGGGGATTTTCTACCATGGCTTCTAAGAACCAAATAGTAAAGCTGTTTCTTGAAGATGGTTCTATTTTTAATGGATATTCCTTCGGTTCTCGAAAAGCTGTTACCGGTGAGGTTGTTTTTAATACAGGAATGGTGGGTTATCCAGAGAGTTTGACTGATCCCTCCTATCGGGGACAGATCCTAGTTTTAACATATCCTTTAATTGGTAATTATGGCGTCCCAGGAGATGAGAAAGAGAACAACTTGTTAAAATATTTTGAATCAGATAGAATACAAGTTGAGGGTTTGATAATCACTGATCATTCTGAAAGATATTCTCATTGGAATGCTAAAAAATCTTTATCAGGTTGGATGAAAGAGTATAATATTCCAGGAATATATGATGTGGATACAAGAGAACTTACGAAAAAGTTAAGGGAAAAAGGAACAATGCTTGGAAAAATTATTTACAACCAAGAAAATATCGATTTTGAGGATCCTAACAAGAGGAATTTGGTGGCTGAGGTTAGTATTAGAGAACCTATAGTGTATAAAAAAGGTAAGAGAAGAGTTGTGGTCATTGATTGCGGTGTAAAAAATAATATAATACGTGCTTTTCTAAGGAGAAACTTCACAGTTGTTCGTGTTCCATGGGATTATAATTTCTTTAGAGAAAAGGCAAATGGTATTATAATATCAAATGGACCTGGTGATCCAAAAAAATGCGATGAAACAATAGATAATGTTAGAAAAGCTCTATCTAAAAATATACCTGTTCTCGGTATTTGTCTTGGTTCTCAGATTTTAGCATTAGCTGCTGGTGCAGATACATATAAGTTAAAATATGGTCATAGGAGTCATAACCAGCCCTGTTTAGAGGTTGGAACTAAAAGATGTTATATCACCTCTCAGAACCATGGTTATGCTGTTGATGCTGATACATTGCCTGAGGACTGGCGTGAATGGTTTTACAATAATAATGATGATACAAATGAGGGAATTATCCATATATCAAAACCGTTTTTTGGAGCACAGTTTCATCCTGAAGCATCCCCTGGTCCAGATGACACTGAGTTTTTATTTGATATGTTTTTGAGAGCGATGAGATCATGAGAGACAAAAGAAAAAAACCTAGTAAGGTTTTAATTTTAGGATCCGGGGCAATACGAATAGGACAAGCAGGTGAGTTTGACTATTCTGGCAGTCAGTCAATCAAGGCATTAAAGAAGGAGGGAATCAAGACAGTTCTTGTAAACCCAAATATCGCAACAATTCAGACATCTGATTATCTCGCTGACAAAGTGTACTTTTTACCAATTAATGTCTATTTTGTTAAAAGTGTTATTGAAAAGGAGAGACCTGATGGTATATTACTGGGTTTTGGTGGACAAACGGCATTAAATGTTGGTGTTGAACTTGCTGAAAAAGGTGTTTTTAAAAAGTATGATGTAAAAGTCCTTGGAACACCTATTGATGTTATTCTTAACACAGAGGATAGAGATCTATTTGTTAAAAAAATAAGAGAAATCAATCTTAAGGTTCCTCTTAGCAAAGCTGTAATTAACGTAAAAGAAGCTACTGCTGTAGCAGATAAAATTGGTTATCCTGTTATGTGCCGGATAGCGTATGCTCTAGGTGGTCTGGGATCTGGTGTAGCCAATAATAAAAGACAACTAATTGAGATAACGAAAAAGGCTTTTTCGTTTACAAAACAGATCTTGATAGAGAAATACTTCGGTGGCTGGAAAGAAGTCGAATACGAGGTAGTTAGAGATCAATATGATAACTGTATTGTTGTTTGTTCTATGGAAAATGTTGATCCTATGGGAATCCACACCGGTGAAAGTATAGTTGTTGCACCTGTACAAACTTTAACATCCTCAGAGAATTTCAAACTGAGAGCTCTTTCCATAGAGGTAATACGGCACCTTGGTATCGTTGGCGAGTGTAACATACAATTTGCACTTGACCCTCAATCTGAAGATTACCGGATAATAGAGGTTAATGCACGTTTAAGCAGGAGCTCTGCTTTAGCGTCTAAAGCAACAGGCTACCCATTGGCTTTTATTGCAACAAAACTTGCTTTAGGTTATAGTTTAACTGAAGTGGAGAATATTATAACTAAGGAGACATCTGCTTGTTTCGAACCAGCTTTAGACTATGTAGTTGTTAAATATCCACGTTGGGATTTACAAAAATTCAGAAAGGTCAGTTTCAGTATTGGTTCTGAAATGAAATCCGTAGGTGAGGTAATGGCGATTGCAAGGAGCTATGAGGAGGCACTCCAAAAAGCAATTCGTATGTTAGATGTTGGGATGAAGGGTCTTGTTTGTAACTATCTTGAGTTTGATGACCTAGAGAAAGAGCTTAAAGAACCTACTGATAAAAGAATGTTTGTGATCGCTGATGCAATTAAAAAAGGATATTCTATCGATAAAATATATTATCTTTCCAAAGTCGACCCTTGGTTTTTATATAAAATAAAAAACATTGTTGAAATCGAGGAAAAATTACAGCATTTTACCCTTAACAATATACCTGCTTATTTACTTAAAAAGGCAAAACAAAAAGGTTTTTCTGACCTGCAAATAGCACAACTAATTAGTAGCACTGAAATTAAAGTGAGAGAAAAAAGAAAAAAACGGGGTATTATACCCTATGTGAAGCAAATAGATACACTGGCCGCAGAGTATCCAGCTAAAACCAACTATTTATACCTCACATATAATGGTTGCGAAAATGATCTTGATTTCAAAGAAAAAAAACAGGTTATTGTTTTAGGGGGCGGAGCCTACAGGATTGGTTCCTCAGTGGAGTTTGACTGGTGCTGTGTCAATTCGGTCATAACACTTAGAAATTTGAAGTACAATACAATAATGATAAATTGTAATCCTGAAACAGTTAGTACAGATTATGATATTTGTGATAAACTGTATTTTGATGAGCTTACTTTTGAACGTGTATATGATATATGTGAAAAGGAAAAACCCCTTGGTGTTATAATCTCAATGGGTGGACAAATACCTAATAATCTGGCGTTACCATTATATAAAGCAGGTGTTCCACTACTGGGGACATCTCCTCTTGACATTGATAAAGCTGAGGATAGACATAAGTTTTCCCAACTATTGGATAAGCTACAGATTGATCAACCAGAATGGAGAGAATTAACCAGCATAGATGAAGTGGAGGAGTTTTCAAGTAAGGTTGGCTACCCAGTTCTTGTTAGACCGAGTTATGTCCTTAGTGGCGCTGCGATGAGTATCGCCCTTAGCAGTTATGAATTAAAAAAATATCTAAAAAAAGCCTCTGATGTAAGCAAGGAACACCCTGTCGTTATCAGCAAATTTATAACTGGCGCAAAAGAGATAGAGATTGATGCTGTAGCTAAGCAAGGTGATCTCTACTGTTATGCTATCTCCGAACATGTTGAGAATGCAGGGGTTCATTCAGGAGATGCAACCATTGTATTACCACCTCAGAGAACCTATTTGGAGACCATGAGGCGGATTAAAATAATCACAAAGAACATAGCAAGATCATTAAAGATAACAGGTCCATTTAACATACAGTTTATAGCTAAAGACAATGATGTAAAGGTAATTGAGTGTAATCTACGGGCTTCAAGGAGTTTTCCCTTTGCCTCTAAAGTTTTTAAGACAAACTTTGTCGATTTAGCTACAAAGATTATCATGGGTAAGCGTGTCCCTAGGATAGATCGTTCTTCTTTTGATTTGGACTATGTGGGAATAAAAGCTCCGCAGTTTTCTTTCACACGATTAAAAGGCTCCGATCCTATATTAGGCGTGGAGATGGTTTCGACTGGAGAGGTCGCCTGCCTCGGTGATGATTTCAATGAGGCATTTTTGAAAAGTCTTATCTCAGTAGGATTTAAATTACCCAAGAAATCAATTCTGTTATCTACTGGACCTGTCGAAAGTAAGGCGGAGTTCCTGGAAAGCACGATAATATTACATGAGATGGGTTTCCAATTTTATGCAACCAAGGGTACATCTGATTTTATGAAAGCAAACAGTATAGTTTCAAAGATTCTCTATTGGCCTCTTGAAAATAAAGAACCAAATACACTAAGTTATATAGCTGATGGGGAGATTGATCTAGTTATAAATATACCTAAAAATATCGAAAAAGAAGAACTCGATAATGATTATCTTATCCGTCGGAAAGCAGTTGATTTTGGGGTTCCTTTGATTACTAATTTGCAGCTTGCTAAACGTTTTGGCGAGGCAATTTATAGGACCTCCCCTGAAGACTTGAAAGTTAAAAGCTGGGATGAATATAATTAATTATTTACCTATCTGGCCATATATTGCTCCTTAATCTAACATTAGAAACCAATAATAGGATTTCCTTATGACCCTCAAAATATCTTTGGTATCTTAGAAAAAAGGTATATCTAACCACAACCCGATATATTTTTGGTATTTTATGTTGGGGCTTTAAGATTTGGTTACTTATCCCCCCAGCGATATTGAAACATAATAAAGTCCATACCGAACAAATTATCTAAAAAGAAGGTTAAAAACCAACTAAATCAAGTATTTACTAGTAAAAATTCCTGGATTTCTCCTTAAAACATAAATATTGTTTTGACTATGACCTCATCGGGATTCGAGAGCATAAATGACGTCACATCAATGCCCGCATCGGGATTCGAACCCGAGTATGAGCCTCCGCAGGGCTCTAGGATATCCAGACTACCTCACGCGGGCTTATTTTATTATATCCACCATTGCAACTTTTTCCAGAATAAGATTCCCAAATTTTGCTTTTGTAACTGTTTGCATTTCGCGCTCATTTATTCCAAATAATTGTAGTGTATTTTCATCTCCCTCAAGTACTTTGTTATCCTGTTTTATTAATAGGATATTAAGAAATTTATTTATTTTTTTATCAGATATTTTTACTGTAGTTTCATTTAAAAAAACAAATGCAATATTTGATTTTCCCTTTTTTACACCCATTTTTGGAATAGCAAGTTTTAATTGTCTTTCACCTGAAGCGTAGAGAAGTATTTCCATTTCTAAAGAGTTTGCCGTATTTGTTTTTTGATTTATAGCTCTTTTAGCATGGTTAACTGCAGATAAGATGTGATCTTTTCCAAAAATAAAATTTGCATCAAATGCCTGTATTAATGTGTTATTTTCTTTGGAAAAATTACTAATAATTTTTAGAAATGAATCAACATCTCTTATTTCTCCAACAGCTCCGATGATTTTAATCATAAATATCTAATAATTTTATTTTATATTAAAACTCATTTAGTTCTCTTTCTTCCCCTTTATCACTTTCTCCTATTTGTTTTTTAATACTTTTTGCAACACCTTCCCCAATAGTTTTAATCTGGGCTAGTCTTTTTAATGGAACACCTCTTAAATCATTGACTGTTTTAAAATTTTCATTAAATAGAGCCCTTGCTCTTATTCTACCAATACCCCTTAATGAAACAAGATTTAAAAGTTCTTTTTTACATCCATATTGAACTCTTAATAAGAGATCAGAAAGCTCTGAAACACAATCATAATTATACATTCGTGCAAATTCTCTTGCAGCATGTAAAAGCCATTGAACAGTTTCGACTTGGTTATGTATATCTCCTGGACCAACATTATATTTTATAACAATTCTATCCTCATGGACCTCTTCAATCCAGTCTTCGATTAATGATGCTGTTTTTACATCGCTTAAAAACCATTCAAATTCCTCATTTGAAAAGCCAGGGGGATCAATAAGAAAGAAACCCTTATTTTTTTCAGCTTTTTCTTCGACCCATGTATCGCTACTTCTCAAATATAACGATCGAACATCAGGTGTTGCACATACTGCATGAAGAAATGATAAAGATGAATGCTCCTTATCGCATGATTTTTCAAGCGCCTTTTTTAATAGAAGTGCTGATAATGGATCTATATAAAGTGAAGAGGTTCTATTTCCAAATAATGTTGACATAAATCGATTATTATTAAGCTCTTCAATAAAACCGTTTCTTTTTAGAAAATCAACTGAATCATCGATATCATCTTTTAATGCAAGCATTTCAGATTGATAGGCATAAAATGTACTATCAATAAATTTGTAAATACTATCAAGGCTGTCTACAAAATTTGTAGCGATTGCTGCAAGAATGTGCATTCTAAGTGCAGATTGATTTCCTAATTTTGAAAATATTGGTTCTGTATCCCCTAAAATATATTTATCAAAAATTTGGGTTTTCTGTTCTTCTGTTTTTGCAATAGCAATTGCCTCTCCAAATTTGTCATAGCGTGGTCTACCAGCTCTACCTGCTTGCTGTTTATACTCAAGAATTGGTATAGGATGCATTCCAAAATTCATATCATATCGCCATAAATCTCTAATTATTACCCTTTGAGCTGGAATGTTTACCCCTGCTGCAAGTGTTGGAGTTGCAACAATACATTTTATAACTCGGTCTTTAAAACCACTCTCAACTACACGTCTTTGAATACTAGAAAGACCTGCATTATGAAATGCAACACCTTTTTCAAGACAATAAAACAACTTCTGGTCGATAGAAGTAATCTCAGACAATTGACTCTTAGGGGATTTTATCAAATCTTTTAAATTTTTTTTATCTTTACTTGATAGGTTTTTTTCAATTACTCCAGTTAATCTATTTGCTACAGAAATAGTAGATCTTCTACTGTTTACAAAAACAAGGACTTGACCACCTTTTTTAATTGAATCTTCAACAAGTTGTTCAACAGCTCTTTTATTTGTTCCTTTTATAGATGATATTTTTCCATTATCAAATTTAATTTTGCTTTTATGATAAACTCCCTCTCTTAGAGGAACAGGTCGCCAATCTGATTGTATGAGTTTACCATCCAGCCAAATAGCTAGTTCTGTTGCATTTTTAATGGTTGCCGAGAGAGCAATAATCTGTGTATCAGGATTTAATGATTTGAAATGAGAAATAATTACCTCAAGAGTAGGACCTCGAGTGGGATCATGAATTAAATGTATTTCATCTATTACTAAAACCTTTATTTTTTTCATCCATGTAACTTTATGTCTTAAAAGCGAATCAGCCTTTTCAGAGGTGCAAACAATGATATCAAATCTAGCAAGTCTTGGATCTGAATCATCAAGATCACCAGTTGAAATGCCAACCTTTAGACCCAATTTTTCAAAAAGCTTTAATTCCTCATATTTTTCTCTGGCAAGAGCTTTTAGGGGAACCACATAAAGAGCTTTACCTTTTTCTTGAATTAACCTATGAACCATTGCAAGATATGCAACAAGACTTTTACCACTTGCTGTTGGAATTGAAAGAACCATGTTTTCTCCCTTTAGGACATCTGGTAATGCATCAGCTTGTGGTGGGTAAAGCTCTGTTATTTCATGTTCCTTTAGAATATCTATTATTTCTTCTTTTAGTCCTAACTCATCAGGTTTCATTGTGAATTTCCGTATAAGGAAAGAGGTTATAAAAGAAAAGTATTGCCTCGAAAAGTGATTAGTTAAATATTTGTTTTGGAAAGATGTAGGATTTTCTTTATTTTTTATTTCCTGATTAAATATTGATTCGTATCCAGCGAAAGAAGCATTTGATATAGGGACATTATATAATATTATATTACCTATGAAAAAACAGTATTTCTCAGCTACTTTTTTATTCATGGTTTATTTTTAAATAACAAAATTTTTGAAATATTGATATGAAATCAATCTAGCCTTTTTGTTAAAGTTATCTCTATATCCATCCCTAAGATTTAAATCATTTTAATGCATTATATATACAAAACCTTTTGGGGAGGTAGTAGTTATGGTAGAAAAAAATGTTTTTAGAAAAGGTTTGGTAATTGAAATCATATTATTGTTTATAGGAGCGAGTGTCACTTCATCAACTGCGATTATGTCAGTAGAAAAAAATTTCTTAGAGGATAGTCAAACATTATTTATAGATAATGAAACAGAATATTGGGCGTTACTTGTTGCAGTTGGTGTATATGCAAATGACCCTGATGCACACAGACCTTCGATGTTAAAAGCAATTGATGATTTGTATAATATTCTTATTTATTCATCCTGTTGGTCTGCAGACCATATAAAAGTTATTAAAGGTCAGGATGCAACAGTTCCAAACATTATTTCGGGTTTTCAATGGCTTGACAAAATGGAAGATGAAAATGATATTTCATTAGTTTTTATGACAACTCATGGAATGTACCTCGGCTATGACAGACCTCCTAAAGATGAGGCAGATAAAACTGATGAAGCCCTTACTACTTATTGGAGTTCTACTTTTAAAACTCGTTTTATTACGGATGATAAGCTTAATTCTCTTTTAAACCGCTTAGAATCTAAAGGTGTATGTTTCATTGTGGATAGTTGTTTTGCTGGAGGATTTAATGATTCTTTCAATACTATAGCAAGAAGATCAATTTTGCCTTTATCTGGGATACAAATGTCATCTAAGAAGTGGATTGAAGAATTAGCAAAAGATGTTTCTGGTGAAGGGCGAGTAGTAATCATGTCTAGTCATGAGTTTGAGGAATCAATATCAGGACGTTTTCATCCGTTTTTAGTTGATGGATTAAGGGGATTTGCCGATATAAATTTAGATAACATCGTTACCGCAGAAGAGCTATTTTTATATATTGAACCGAGATGTTTCTGGCATCATCCAACAATATATGATGGATATCCAAATGAACTTCCTATAATAGATGTTGAGTTTAATAAAAACTATGTCGATATAAAAGGATATAAGTCTAATAACTATGAGCTGGAATCAGATTGGAATTATATATATAATAATAACTATGATGGGGATACAATTGTCTGTGGATATGTAACAGACAGTGAAACAAATGATCCTATTGAGGATGCCTTTATTGAAATTGAATGGCAAGCTGAAAACTTTAATTTGGATCACGATTGGACCAAAAGTAATTCTGAAGGATTTTTCTCATTTAATGTATTAAAAGGTTATGCAACTCTACGACTTAGTGTAGATGGCTATTTTTCTGAAAGTATTAAATGGTTTAAAGTTAATGAAAATGACATTACATGGGTAAATATCTCTTTAGAGGCTCTTCCACCTATTAATGCTGTTGTCTGTGGGTATATCACTGACTTTGAAACTAATGAACCTTTAAAAAATATCCATGTTAGTCTTGAATGGTTAGATAGTCAGGGACATAGATATTTGGGATATTCTCGTACAGATGAATATGGATTTTACAGTATTGATACTGTTCCAGGGGAAATATATCTTAGACCTTGGGCTGGACACTTTTATCCATCGGAAAGTACATTTAGAAAAGAAGTTGGGGAAAATGAAACACTTTGGGTTAACCTTTCTTTATACCGATCTATTAATGTTGATATATCAAAACCTTTGAGGGCAATGTATGTTATAAATAAAATATTAATACCATTTTCAAGAACACTTATTTTTGGCAATATTGATATTGAAGTGTTAATCCATGGATATTATATGGATTCTCCCTATCCTGTTGATAAAATTGAGTTTTACGTTGATGGTGTCCTAAAAAATACAATGACTTCTAAACCATATAAATGGACATGGAACGAAAAATCATTTCTTAAATTTAAACATAAGATTAGTGTTAAAGCCTATGAGGAAAATGAACTTGTTGCAGAAAATGAAATAAGTGTTTGGAAATTTTTTTAATTTAGAAAATATGTATTATAGATTAAAGATTTTGTTTTACTTTTTTTTAAACAAAAGATTGAAATATAATCTAAAAAAAACTGTTTAAATAGACAAAATAAACCTAAATTCTTGTTATGATAAATTTTTTTTATCCTTTTATAGAGGCTACTAACCTTTTTTCTAAGACAAACTTATAAAAGAAAAGCCTTATTCAGGTTGATAGTATTTACAGGTTGATAATATGGGTCGAAGACAAACTATGATGGAAAAGTATAAGCAACAAATGAAAGCCTATAGAAAAAAAAGAATGATGCATGATAGCACTCCCTTTTTACCACCTGATAGGAATGTATATGTAATGGATTCACTTGAGGCAACAAAAAAAATAAAGGTGGATGTGTTAAAAACTCGAACTAAACAGCACAGGGAAATAATTGAGAGTCTTGCATGTCCTGTTTGTGGAAATCCTATGAGTTGGGATTCGAAATGGGAAGCATTTATTTGTAATAAACATGGAAAACGTGCCATTTATGAAATAGTCTCAGAAGGATAAATGTTACAATTTAAGTACAACTTATTATATTAATGGTCGGTGACTTTTTAATGGTAGAAGAAAAAATTGGTGTAGTTGAGCATTTTTTCAATAAAGTAAGTGTTGCTGCTATAAAAATAACAAATGGAGAACTAAAAATTGGTGATACTATTCACATAGTCGGTGCAAGTACAGATTTTTCACAGAAAATTGTAAGTATGGAAATCGATAGAGTACCTGTTAAATCTGTTAAACTTGGCGATGACGTAGGTATTAAGGTTATAGATAGGGTAAGAGAACATGATGTAGTATATAAGATTACAGAGGAGTAAACTATGAAACAATTAGCAGAGGTTAGAACACTTAGAGTTAATAGATATATGATAATTGACGATGAACCATGTAAAATTGTCAGTATTTCTACTTCAAAACCAGGTAAACATGGGGAGGCAAAGGCAAGAATTGAAGCAATTGGTGTTTTTGATAATCAGAAAAGAAGTATTGTTCATCCTGTAAAACATAAGGTTGGAGTTCCAATTATTGATAAAAGAAATGCTCAGGTTGTAGCCCTTATGGGTGAAAATGTTCAATTAATGGATCTTGAAACCTATGCAACCTTTGAAATGTCTATTCCTGAAGAGTATAAGGGTAAATTACAGCCTGGAAGTGAAATATCATATCTTGAAGCACTTGGAAGAAGAAAAATTACAAGAGCATAATAACACAAATTACAGGTAAATATGAATTTTCCAAGATTCTTTGCAGATGCTGAATCAAGTTTTAATGAAGCTGATTTTATAATCTATGGCATTCCTTATGATAAAACATCTTCTTTTAGAAAAGGTTCAATAAAAGGTCCCAGTAAAATTAGAGAGGCGAGTTGGAATTTTGAGACATATAATTTTAGAACTGGTTTTGATTTAACTGATATTAAAATCCATGATTATGGAGATCTCAATGTTAGTAATGCAAGTCCACTCAATATGATAAAAAAAGTATCATATTTTACTAAAAAGATTCTTTCAAAAAATAAATTTCCTATTGCCCTTGGTGGTGAACATTCCGTAACACCTGGGATTATTTATGCATATTTGAAAGATATTGCAGTAATATGCCTTGATGCCCATATTGATTTTCGTAATAGTTATGAAAACGAATCTTTCAATCATGCATGTACTATTAGACGAATTTCTGATCATATTGATATAAAAAAAATTGCTGTTTTGGGAATTAGATCTGCTGAAAAAGAGGAATTTGCAGATGCCAAAAAAGAAAAACTCTTCTATATTGATGCATATAAAATCAGAAATATTGGCATTAAAAAAGCTCTTGAGCAAACAAAGACTTACCTTAAAAACAATCATATTTATTTAACACTAGATATTGATGTTATAGATCCAGCCTATGCTCCAGGAGTTGGAACACCTGAACCTTTTGGTTTAAATCCTTTAGATATTGTTGACATTATCAACTATTTTTCTTTAAATATTGTTGGTTTTGATGTTACTGAATTATGCCCATCTTATGATAATGGTCAAACAGCTCTTCTTGCTGCTAAATTTGTAAGAATTTTAATTGAAAATATTTCTCTGAAAAATAATAAGTAATTTAATATACGATGACTTTATTCAACCCTGTTATGCAAAAAGAAAAATTGGCAGTAATAGTTTTAGGATTAATTATAATAGGAGCCTTATCTGCATACATTATTGCGAATAATTGGGAGATAATTTCAAAAAACTTATTTGGAGAAGAAGAAATTACTCTCAAAGCAAATGATGATTCTGTCTCTTTTAATATTAATTCAAAAAATAATTCTGTTAAAATATTAATAAATGATAAATATAAAGCTAATGAGGAAATTTCAGTTGAAATAGTTACTAGCCCAATCCATGGGAATATAACTCAAAATGGTACTACTATTATGTATACACCTGAAACAGATTATACTGGAAGTGATTCATTTACTTATACACTTACAGATAAAACTGGTACAACTTCAAAAGCAAAAGTTACAATAGAAATTGCTTTTGGTATTATTGAAATTGGTGATAGCGTTGAGGTTAATTATATTGGTAAGTTTACTAATGGTACTGTTTTTGATACAAACATTGAAGATGTTGCAAAGCAATGGGAAATTTATGATGAAAATCGAACCTATGAATTGGCAAAAGTATTTGTTGATCCAGATATGGTGTATATTCCCCCAGATGGTTATGAAGACTATTCATCTGAGTTCATTGTAGGATTTATGAAAGGTCTTATTGGAATGAAAGCAGGTGACATAAAAAATGTAACAATTGACCCAGAAGATGCCTATGGTATATGGAATCAGACTCTAGCTGAAGAATTGTTTGAATTTTATTTCAGAACACCTTATTGGCCAAGAAAGGTTCCAAATGAATTATCTGTAACCATTTTAAAATCTGAACTATTAGAATTCAATTCTTCAATAAATCTCTCAGAAATAACTGAAGGTTATATTTTTGATTATATAGAAGCAGAAAATCAACTAGGGAAACCAGTTTATTGGCAGATACAAATAACTGATATATCTGATGAAAATGTGACAATTAAAAATGTAATAGAAAATAATACAATTCTCAAGACAGAGGGCATGTGGGATAACATTATTGTAATAGAAAATGAAACCCACTTTTCCATAATGGGAGATCCAGAGTATGATAAAATCTATGGCTCTGTTGGATTCTTTATGAAATTAGTAGAAAAAAATGAAACTGCTATAGTTCTTGCAATAAATGTTAATGCACCTGATATGAAATTTATTGGAGAAACACTTGTCTTTCAACTTGAGGTTGTATCGGTTTATAAAACCTCAGATGAAATAGAAACCTGATTTTTTATCTCTTTTTCTAAGAGATCTAAAAATTCTTCTTCTGCCCCTTTAGGTATTGTTGCACCTGCAGCAATGTTATGTCCACCACCAACACCGTTTAACGCTTTTGCAGCTTTTTTCATAGCAGTAGAAAGGTTTATTCCCCGTTCAATTAGTTCTTCTGTTGCACGTGCACTTGCCTTTACCTGACCATCTCCCTTGTCTGCAAAACCAATAAGTGGTAAATCCTTGCTTACCTCTTCTGAACTTATAAGCATGTTTGCAACAATTCCAACGATGGTATCACGAATGCCTGTTTTTGCATGGAAAAATTGTAAATAATTTCGTTTGATTATACCTTCCTCTTTTGCAAATTGAATTGCTTCGACGAGGTTATGCCTATGTCCAAGTAAAAGATTTCTTGCTTTTTTCAAAAATTTCTCTCTATCTCCTAGACAAACCTGCAGTCCAACATCGTATTGACCATATCTGGCAGTTGAATTAAGAAGGGTTGCAAATTCTTTTGCTTCATGAATCTCTGTCCCCTCTTTTTCTTTTGTTAAGATATAAACTTCCCCAATAATTTTCTTGGTAATTTTATTACCAAATCCTTTTGTTAAAAAAAGTTCTGCAAGATTGGATATAATAAGTCTTTTTTCATCTTTATTTAAATCAATCCATTTTCTCCAATTATCTTCATCTTGCACTCTAATTCCTAGTTCTTGTAAAAAATAGATACATGCTGATTCACGGCCTGATAAACTTGGTATAATTGGATCAGTTGCATATTGTAGCAATTTATAGATTGGTCGTGTTTCTCTACCAAAAAATCTTATATCAATTCTTGATTTTATAAATCCCTCTTTTTCTCCATCCATTAAAATATCTCTATTTGCTCCAATTAGTTTACAATGTCTTTTATCTTGTAGATCTCCACATGCTCCAACAATTGCTAAGGGAGAAAGATCAATATTTTTTTTATCAATTGCTTTACTTACAAGATATGTTACACCTGCCCCACTTAATTCATAACTTCCATCACACCCAAAAAGATGGGGATTAAGATGAAAATCAAGATTGCTATTTTCAGCAACTGCATGATGATCAGTAATTATTTTGTTGATTTCAGGATAATTATTTGAAATCGAACTGCCTAAATCAGTAAACCATACAAGCTCGTAATTATCATTTTCCAATCTTTCTAATACTTCATTATCTAATTGTTTAACAAATTCAATTGAACAGTTTTTATCTAAACGTTTAATGGTTTGATATGCAATTGATCCTGCTGTGATTCCATCGGCATCAATATGGGTAACAATATGGATTTCTTGTGATTTTTTAATTATTTTTCCGATTTTTTCAGCTCTTTTTAACAAATATGTGCCCCAATAATTGTTTTGTTTTTTGTTAAAATTAATTTTTTAACAAATTTTGGAAATATAGTAAACAGTATGCCTTTTTAGTATTAAAAATTAGCATAATTAAATACAGAGAATAGAAGAGAATTATTGCAACATTATCTGGAGGGTAATATGTTTATTTTACAATTTGTAACTATTTAAAATAAATATATTTAAATATGCGGTGAAACATGCTTGATTTGGGGGAGTCTGGAATTAGAGTTCTGAGGGTACATCCCATCCCAATTCTCTTTTTTTCCAGGCTTCTCTAACTTTATAATCTAATTTTAAAAAAGAAGAAAAAAAAATGTTATTTTTGTATAAAAAAACCTATTTTTTACCAGCCATTGCACTATATTTTTTGTATCTATTATTTACGTCTTCCTCAAGCTTTTTATGAAGTCTTTCTGCTTCTTTTGGAAATGTTCGTGTTAGAGAATTATATCTTATTTCACCCATGATAAATTCCCTGAGAGTTCCATTTGGTTCCTTTGAATCTAACTGAAAAGGATTTTTACCCTCTTCTGTAAGTCTTGGATCATATCTGTATAAAGTCCAGTAACCTGATTCAACAGCAAGTTTCTCTTCATTTTGTGTTTTTCCCATACCTGCTCTAATTCCATGATTTATACAAGGAGCATAGGCAATTATTAAAGATGGACCAGGATAGCTTTCAGCTTCTTTAACTGCTTTAACAAGTTGATTTTTACTTGCCCCCATTGCAACTGAAGTAACATAAACATAACCATAATTCATTGCCATAACTCCTAGGTCTTTTTTCTTTGTTTTTTTACCTGATGCTGCAAACTTTGCAACAGAACCAATTGGTGTAGCTTTTGAAGATTGACCACCTGTATTTGAATAAACTTCAGTATCAAAAACAAGTATGTTAATATCTTCATTCATTGCAATTACATGATCAAGGCCACCAAAACCTATATCATATGCCCAGCCGTCTCCACCAACAGACCAAATGGATTTTTTTGTAAGCATTGTTTTTTCTTCCCATATTTGATTTAATAATTTATCTGAATGATTGTTTTCAAGGCTGCTCTTTATTTTATTTCCCCATTCTTTTGAACCTTCTGCATCATCTTTAAATTCAAGCCATTTTTCAAATGCTTCTTTTGTTTTCCCTGAAACCAGGTTTTTATCTATTGCTTCTCTAATTAAATCTGCAAGTTTGTTTCTACGCTGTGTTATAGATAGAACCATACCAAATCCATATTCTGCATTATCTTCAAAAAGAGAGTTTGCCCACGACGGTCCATGACCATCACTGTTAACTGTAAACGGAACAGACGGTGCAGAACCACCCCAAATAGATGAACAACCTGTTGCATTTGCAATAATCATTCTTTCACCATAGAGTTGTGTGATTAATTTAAGATATGAAGTTTCTCCGCATCCTGCACAAGCACCAGAAAATTCAAGAAGGGGTTGCTGGAATTGCGATCCCTTTACAGAAAATCTATCAAATCCAGCAGATCTAATTGGTATTTTTTCAGAATATTTTTGTTTGGGTACTTGATTAAGTTGAGATTCAAAAGTTTTCATGATAAGTGCTTTTTCTTTAGATGGACAAATATCAGCACAATTACCACAGCCAACACAATCTAAAGGATAAATCTGAATTCTAAATGAAAGTTCCTCAACATCCTTTCCAACTGCTTTTTTAGCAGTAAAACCTTCTGGAGCAAATTTGAGTTCTTCATCTGTTAAAAGAACTGGTCTAATAGCGGCATGTGGGCATACCATAGCACATTGGTTACATTGTATACAATGCTCAATTTGCCATTCAGGAACATGTATTGCAACACCACGTTTTTCATATTTTGTAGTTCCAGTTGGAAAGATTCCCCCTGGAGTAAATGCACTTACAGGCAGCTTATCACCCTGCATTGCAAGCATAGGTTTCATAACATTTTTTACAAAATCAGGGTCATTGGTTTCTTTTAGTTTATCAGGTTCTAATGCCGACCATGATTCTGGATAAGATATTTCATTGATTTTTTCAATGGCGCTGTCAACTGCTTTCCAGTTTTTTTCAACAATATCTTTTCCTTTTTTTCTATATGTTTCATCGATTGCTTCTTTTAAATAGGCAACTGCATCATCAACTGGTAAAACCTTTGACAGTTTGAAAAATGCAGTCTGCATTACCATATTTATTCGACCACCAAGGCCAACGCTTTCAGCAATACCTACTGCATCAATTGTGTAAAACTTAAGATTTTTATCAGCAATTATTTTTTTCAAGGAGTTTGGAAGATGCTTTTCTAAATCTTCAAAAGTCCAAGGTGCATTTAAAACAAAAGTTCCACCTTCCTTGACTCCCTCAAGTAAATCATACTTATCAACATAAGAGGGATTATGACAAGCAATATAATCAGCGTGTTTAATAAGATAGGTAGATTTTATTGGATCTTTTCCAAATCTTAAGTGAGATACTGTTACACCTGCAGATTTTTTGGCATCATAAGCAAAATATCCCTGGACATACATGTCAGTATTATCTCCAATAATTTTAATTGCATCTTTATTTGCCCCGACTGTTCCATCACCCCCTAGACCCCAAAATTTACATTGAACTACTCCATCGGGAGTAGCATCAATTTCTTCTGTAATAGGAAGCGAAGTAAAAGTTACATCATCAACAATTCCCACTGTAAAATTGTTTTTTGGTTCATTCATTTTAAGGTTATCAAAAACTGCTTTTGCCATTGAAGGAGTAAAATCCTTTGAGCCAAGACCATATCTACCACCAACAATAGTTACACTCTTATCAAGATGTTGAAAAACAGCAGATATATCAACATATAATGGCTCACCATATGAACCGCTTTCTTTTGTTCTATCAAGAATTGCTATTCTTTTTACTGTTTCTGGAACAGTTTCTAAAAAATGAGGAACAGAAAAAGGACGATATAATCTAACTTTAATTAAACCAACTTTTTCATCTCTTTTTAATAAATAATTTACTGCTTCTTCTGCAGCTTCTGCACCAGATCCCATCATTACTATTATTCTTTCTGCATCTGGTGCACCAAAATAATCAAAAAGATGATAAGTTCGACCTGTTAGTTTACCTACCTTTTCCATTTCTTCTTCAACTATTTTAGGAACACTTTGATAATACTTGTTTGCCGCTTCATTAACCTGGAAATAGATGTCAGGATTTTGAGCTGAACCTCTAAGATGTGGTTTTTCTGGATTTAATGCCCTTTTTCTATGTTTTTTAATCATTTCCCAGTCAACAAGTGGAGGGATATCTTGATAATTTATCATCTCAATTTTTTGAATTTCATGTGAACTTCTAAATCCATCAAAAAAATGTAAAAACGGAACACTTGCTCTTATTGAACTAAGATGAGCAACAAGAGCTATATCATTTATTTCTTGTATTGAGCCAGATGCAATAATTGCAAAACCTGTAGCTCTGGCAGCCATAACATCCTGATGATCTCCGAAGATTGAAAGAGCTTGACCTGCTATTGCCCGACCAGAAACATGAAATACACATGGCATTAATTCTCCAGATATTTTATACATATTTGGTATCATTAAAAGAAGACCTTGAGACGCTGTATAGGTTGAACAAAATGCACCAGTGGCAAGAGCTCCATGAACAGCACCTGCAGCGCCCCCTTCTGACTGCATTTCTTGAACCTTTAATATTTGACCAAAAATATTTTTTCTACCCTCTGCCGCCCATTCATCTACTACTTCTCCCATAGGTGAAGAAGGCGTAATTGGATAAATCGCAGCAACATCAGAAAAAGCATATGCAACGTGAGCAGCTGCTGTGTTTCCATCAACTGACTTGATGATTTTTTGTTTTTTATTATTCTTTGTTTTTAACTCAGAGACCAAAGAATTAGACATATATCCACCTCTTATGACAAGTTACCCGTATCAGAGTATAATACATAAATATTTGGTATAATAAAGGGAGGTTTATTAATAGATAAATTATTTTAATATATAAGGAAGCGGAAAATGAAAGAGTATATCAACCTTGATTTAATAAAGCCTAATAGTATAGAAAAACGCCTATATCAAATAAATATATATTTGGAGATAAAAGATAAAAACTCTCTTGTGGTTTTACCTACAGGTCTTGGTAAAACAATTATTGCGATACTTGTATTAGCCTATAAATTATCACGAGGTAAAAAGATAATATTTCTTGCTCCCACAAAACCGTTATGTGAACAACATGCTTCTTCTATAAAAAAGGCTACAACGCTTTCAGATAAGGATATTGCTGTTGTAACTGGTGAGACTTTTTCGCCAAAAAAGCGTCAAGATATATATAAAAATGCAAGGGTAGTTGTTGCTACGCCTCAAACAATACAGAATGATATTGAAAGTCAGTTATTTTTGGATGATTATAGTTTGATAATTTATGATGAAGCGCATCGTGCTGTTGGTGATTATGCATATGTAAAAATCAATGAGAGATATCGTTTGATTAATAATTATCAGGTTTTGGGGCTTACTGCATCACCAGGTAGTAATTTTGAAAAGTTGAAGGAGGTTATTATCAACCTAGGGATAAAACATATTGAGGTTAGAAACGAGTGGGATGAGGATGTAAGACCTTATCTTTCTAGTCGTTTTCTTCAATGGAGGGTCTTAGACATGCCTGGTGAAATAAAACAGGTTATGTTAGAGATCAATAAACTTTTACAAGAGTATCTGAAGGATTTGTATAGATTTACAAGTCAAGCAAAAAATATTACACCTGATAAATTGAGTAAGAAAGCCTTGGTGGATATACAAAAACGTATGAGAAGTAACTTGGGAAAACGCGGAGGTACTCTTTATCATGGTTTAAGTCTGGTTTCAGCAATAATAAAACTTTCTCATCTGAAGGATATGCTTACCAGCCAAGGTGTTGAGGTTGCTAAAACATATGTTTCAAAATTAGAGAGAGATGATTCAAGGGCTGCTAAGAGAATTAAAAAACATCCTCTATTTATTAAGATAAAGAAAGGAATAGAACTTATTAAGGGATTTCAACCGAAAATTGAATTGGCAAAGGATATCATAAAAAATCATCTCCAGGAAAAAAGAGATGCTAGAATTATGGTTTTTGCTGAATATCGTGATACAATTGATATGCTTATTCCAGAGTTAAATAAGGTAAAGGGAGCAAAACCTGTTAAGTTCATTGGTCAAACACAAACAGGAAAAGAAAAGGGCATGAGTCAGAAGGAACAGAAGCAAACTCTGGATGAATTCAGATGCGGGACATACAATATCTTGATTTCAACAAGCATTGGCGAGGAAGGTATTGATATACCAACGACCAGTTTGGTATTATTTTATGAGCCTGTGCCATCTGCTATAAGGCATATTCAACGTAAGGGTAGAACTGCTAGAGATGGACTTCCCGGTGAGGTAAAGATTTTGATTATGAAAGGCTCACGTGATGAAGGATATTATTGGAGTAGTGTTAGAAAAGAACGAAAGATGTATAGCCACGTATATAAACTGAAAGATTTGCTTGAAGGTAAAAAGGTTAGACGAAGAAAAATTGAGAGGCAAAGTAAAATTGAAGAATATATTGAAAAATACGTATTATAATATTAAAGATTATTTTTTTGATTTCATTTTAGTTTTTTAAAAGCTCTTTTGGTTATGTTTCAATAGATTATTTCTGATAAAATTTTAAAAAACGGAATTGCCTAGAAATAGAGGTTGTTTGAAGCTAACATAAATCTCCAACGCGCTCCCCCATTAGTCGATGATAGATACCAAATATCTTCATCTATTTCTAGGCATGTTAATATTTATCATTCCTATTATATAAATTTATCGATAGGCGAGCGCTTGTAAAACAAATTTTGTACAGCAATTTCCATTATCAATCGAAACATTTATAAAATTTTTATTTATTAACGTCTATAATATAAATTAAAGAAAGTTATGGGAGCATAATAAAAATGAAAAAACAAATACTGTTGGGAATTGTTATAGCATTACTGATATCAACAACACTTGTGACAGCTATACAACCAGAAAACACGCCATCAAATAAAAACAATGATTTTACAATACCAAAACATGCAAAAGAAATAGCACCAGGAGTATACGATCTAGGAACAAAATCATACAAAGGAGATACAGTGCAAGGATATGCATTTGTAGATTATAAAAAAGGATATGGAAAACCATCTGGCTGTAACAACGATGGAGTATGTCAAGGATGGGAAGATGCAGACTGTCCAGATTGCCAAGGTGGTGGAGATCCACCACAAGACGATGACTGTAAATGCTACGACTTCATGTCAAAAGGTGCAAAATGGAAAACTGTGGAACCATATGTTATAAATCCTTCAAACAACCAAGGATTAAATGAAGGTGCCATTGTCAATAACTTTGCTTCTGACATCGAGAAATGGGAAAGTGCCGCAGGTAAAGACATAATAGGCTCAGGAACTGTCACAGATGATTTATTATTTGCAGATACAATCTATCCAGATAATTTAAATGAGGTATACTTTGGAAGTATATCTCAACCTGGAGTAATAGCAGTAACCATTGTATGGGGAATCTTCAGTGCACCACCACCGAGAAGACAACTAGTCGAGTGGGATCAAATCTACAACCAAGATGATTTTGACTGGTCATTAACTGGAGAAGCTGGAAAAATGGACTTTGAATCAATAGCAACCCATGAACTTGGACATAGTGTAGGACTAGATGACTTATATACTTCTACATGCTTCGAACAAACGATGTATGGATATGCAGAAAACGGTGAAACAAAAAAGAGAACCTTAGAGTGTGGAGATATTAACGGAGTAAGCGGGCTTTACAAATAATAATTAAACAAAAATAACAAAATCTTACCTTTTTTTTATTTTTAGATTAAAATTCTGAAAATCTACTTAATTTATAGATAAAAAATAGATATTATAAAAATATTTTATTTTCATTTTTTGGCTACTCTGTTTCGTTAATATATTCTTCGTCTGGCGATTTTGTTGAAATGATATAGCCTTTTTTGCTTTTACTCCATTTTGCCCATCTTGCAAGTATTAACGGTAGTAATAGTACAGATGTAATAAATGCAAACGAAATAGTTAATACCATTATTATACCAAATTGAGCCTGTGGCGGCATTGGTGCTAAAATAAGCATTCCAAATCCAAGCGTAGTTGTTAACGCAGCAATAAGAAGTGCGCCGCCTGTTTTTGAAATGGTTTCAGTAAGAGCGGCTTTGATATCTCCAGTTTTATCTGCAACAAGTCTGAATCTTTCTGTTGCATGAATTGCATAGTCAACACCTATTCCAATTGTTAAAGAAGTAACTGATACAGTTAAAACATCAAGGTTGTATCCCATAAAAAACATTGTACCAAGAATCCATACAATGGAAATCATCACAGGAATCATTGCGATAATTCCAAGAGTTAACCTCTTATATGCAATAATTAAAACAACAGATGCAAGGATAAGTGAAATTCCTGTAGAAAGAATTTGACTTTCGGTAAGAGATGAAGTAATGGTATGAGTTATAATCCAATATCCAGTAATTGTTACTTTGACATTATTATAATCTGCTACATCTTCTTCAAGCTCTTCAGCTAAAATTGTCAGATCTTTATTAAGATCTGCTCCCTCTCTTTTTGCAGTAGGTATGTTAACATATACTCGAATTATGCCTATGTCATATTTTCCATAACCATTTTTTTGAATGGTTAATTGTGTTTGAATTCCATATTCAAAACTATTCCATAAATAATCAAATAATCGTTTTACATCGGTATCTTTTTTTGGAATAAATGTGTCTTCATCTAAATCAAATTCTTCAATAAGTGTATTATTGTTATTTACAGCTTTAGATATTATTGTATAAACACTTTCTGATTTTGGAGAGCCATCAGCATTTCTTGAAACAAAGGTATCATCAATAAAATTTTCATGGGTTTCTCTAATTCCCTTTAATGTATTTACATTTGCAATATTTCCTTCTAAGAGGATTAATTCTTGATATTGACCTACTGAAGGAAAGTTTTCCTCTATTTTTCCAAGCACGTTTATTGCTGGATTATCTTCAGGTAAAAATGAATTTAAATCAAATCCTGTTTTTATTTGTGCTGCTCCAATTCCTGCAATAATTGTTATTAATAAAAGTATTGCAAAAATTGATTTTTGATGATTTAAAACAGCTTTTGCTAATTTACCCATAATTATATTTAATCTAAATGATTTTTTCTTTCCTAGTTTGAATTTTTCCTTTTTTCTATCTAATACATATCTTACTGCTGCTTGCAGGGTTATTGCTGTGATAAATGTGTAAAAAATGCCAAGACCCAGAAGAAGGCCGAGATCTCGTAATGGTGGTATTGAAGCACTTAAAAATGATAAAAAAGCAATAACAGTTGTAATCATTGCTAGAAACATTGCTGTACCAATTTCAAGAACTGATCTTTTTATTGCCACAGCAGGTGTTTGACCTTTTGAAAGCTCTAATCTGTAATTATGGGATAGATGAACTGAGTAATCAACACCAAGTCCTAATAGTAGGGGAACAATTGCAATTGACATTGTTGTAAATGGTATATCCAATAAAACCATGGTTCCAAAAAGCCAAATTACAGATACAACTAGTGCAAGAAGGGGTAAAATCATATATGATGTTCTTCTAAAAAAGATATATAAAACAACAATAATTATTATAAAAATTAAGGGCATAATAACCTGATTTGCTTCCATCGTGATTTCATTTAACTGATAAGAAATAACTGTATCTCCTGTTTCATCAACCATCAAGTAGTTATACTCTTTATCGATTTCCTCGATTTTTTCAACTATATACTTGGTGGTTTTTAAGTTTTTTTGATAATCCCAACTAATGTTTAGTTGAAGTATTATAATTCCAGCAGATGGTTTTTTAGTTATTTCATAGTCTTTTGATAAAAAAGATAGAGTATTTACTTTCATTTCATCAAAGAGCTGCGTCCTAATAAATAGTAGATTATTTGATACACCTTTATCTGGTGATATGTCTGCATTTGCCCAGGATTCTTCGATATCCTTTAATGCAATTTTATCTGGAAGTGGTATGCCCGTCTTTGCACTTTCATAGAGTTGATCAAAATCTTTCCATGTAATATTTGTAAAAAATTTTAAAAATTTTTCAGATATTGGTCCTAAAAAGGGTCTGTTTTTTATTTTATTAATGAAGTTTATAATAAAGCTTGAATTTACAGAAAATCTTAACCATGGTAATCTTCCTATTAGAGATTTGTAATATCTAGTACCTGCTTTAAAATTCGTCAATTTGGAAGGTAGTTCAAAAAATCCGAATCTAACAGAAATACCATAATTTCCTAATTCTTCTCTTGATACTTTTAACTCGATTTTATTATTATTTACATTAAAATCAATATTTGCAGTTTTTAATGGTAATGGAAAGTATATGTCCTGACCTGGTGGTTTTATCCATAGATATGCATCCTTTTTATAGTTATTAATAAGTTCCCGGTTTTTAATGTGGGTTAAAATATCTCTAATATTATTTAAGACCCCCTTTCCAAACTCCCAAATATTATGAGTAGGTTCAATATGAACTGCAATTTTATAATCAATATCAAGTCTTGGATCTGGTTGAATAATATTTTCAAAATCAAGATACCATTCAACAATATTAACAAGAGGAATAGGAGATTTTAATTTAGATTCAAATTTGGATAAATCATAAACTTCAAATGAAAAAGTCATAAATTCTTCGTCATAAGATACTTGGCAATTTTTTACATCGATTTCGTCTATTGATCGTCCTCTTGAAATCCTTGGGAATCTGTTATAATCTTTCTTTTCATTTGGGTCATCTTCATCAAAAACTTTAATTGAAGTGGGAAAGTCATCCAGTAATATATCTTGGAGTACAGTTTCGATTTGTTCATCTGTACAGTTATTAATTGTATCACCAAATTCTAATATACAAAACTGATCGATGATTGTAATGATACTAAGTGCCTGATTTATTTCTGGTAATTTTTTTAATTCATTTTCTAGGTATATCTGTTCTCTTAGGGCTTTTGCTGTGATAATACTTTCTGAGTTATCTTTTTCTAAATAAAGAAACATTATCAATTGAGTCCGTCCAAATGTATCTGCTATTCTCCAGTATGCTTCAACTACTTCTTCATCTGGCATAAAATCTTTAAAATCTGTTTTAAACTCCAATCCAGGTATCATAATTCCAAAACCGATGGTTATGAAAAGAATAACAGATATTACAAGCAATGGTCTTTTTTCAATAAGCCTACCAAGATGTTTAAACATGATGATTTGCCCTTTGAATCTTTATTATATTTTTATGGTTTAATGTGTTATAATTACAATATTATGATTTGATGTGTTATATTTATATAATATATAATTCTGTTTATAATTTATATTATTATCTTTACATTTATTGTCGAAATCAAATTTAAATTTTTAAAGATAAAATCACAATCGTTAAATAATGTTTATTGATTCAAAGGAAACATTCTAATGTGGGAGAAAAATGAACGTTGATATCTCGCTTTTGGCACCTATCGGGGGAATCATTGCTATTGTTTTTGCATCTATTTTATTTTACAGAGTTAAAAAACAAAATCCTGGAACCCAAAAAATGCAAGAATTAAGCTCAGCGATTCGGAAGGGGGCAATGGCATTTTTAAAAAGTGAATATAAAGTATTAATTGTGTTTGTAATAGTTGTTGCATTCTTACTTTTGATTGCATCTCAAGTTGAAGGTAGCAATATGCATTGGGGTTTAAGTCTTGCCTTTGTAGTGGGTGCAATTTTTTCAGCAGTTTCAGGAAATATTGGTATGAGAATGGCAACTATGGCAAATGCAAGAACTGCTGAAGGAACCAAAAAACATCTAAGCAAGGGATTGTCAATTGCGTTTTCTAGCGGAGCAGTAATGGGGATGGTTGTTGTTGGTTTAGGAGTATTAGGAATTTTTAGTTTGTATTATATATTTTTTAATATTTTTGATTTAGGTGCAAGTGTTACCACCAATATTTTATTTGGTTTTGGATTTGGAGCATCTTCAATTGCATTATTTGCTCGTGTTGGTGGGGGCATTTATACAAAATCTGCAGATGTTGGAGCAGATCTTGTTGGAAAAGTTGAAGCAGGAATTCCAGAAGATGATCCAAGAAATCCAGCTGTTATTGCAGATCAGGTAGGCGACAATGTTGGAGATGTTGCTGGGATGGGTGCAGATCTCTTTGAATCATATGTTGATTCAATTATTGCAACAATGGCATTAGCTGCAATTGCCGGTGCTGTTATAACAGGTGGAGAGATTCTACCATGGCTTCCCAAAGCAGAACTACTTGCTTCAAGTAATACTTTAAATTTTATTATGCTTCCATTAATCATTGCTGGTATGGGAATAATATCAGCATTATTTGGAACATTGATTGTAATATTGGGTCGAGGAAAAAATATCTACGGTGCATTAAGAAATTCCTTATTTATTGCAACCATTTTAACTGCAATACTGGGTGGTATTGCAACATGGTATCTTATAGGTAGACTCGAACCTTTTTATGCAATGCTGGCAGGTCTTATTGCTGGAATAATTATTGGACTTTCGACAGAGTACTTTACTTCTGAAAAAAGAAAACCTGCTCAAGGAATTGCTGAATCTTCTAAAACAGGACCTGCAACAGTCATAATTCAAGGATTACAAGTGGGAATGATTAGTACAATAATACCTATTATTTCTGTTGTTGCTGCAATGATTTTTGCTTTTGAATTTTCAGGATTTTATGGTGTTGCATTATCTGCAGTTGGAATGCTTAGTATTCTTGGTGTTTCTCTTGCAACTGACTGTTATGGACCTGTTGCAGATAACGCACAAGGTATATCTGAAATGGCAGAAATGGGTAAAGAAGTAAGAGAAAGAACCGAGCAACTTGATGCGGTGGGAAATACCACTGCTGCAATGGGTAAAGGATTTGCAATAGGCTCTGCTGCAATTACATCTTTAGCCTTAATTTTTACATATATTTTTACAGCAAATACATTTTTAGAAAGCAAGGGGCTTGCACCTCTTAACCTTTCCTTAAGTGATCCCTATCTTGTTTCAGGAATTTTTATTGGTGCAATGCTTCCCTTTGTTTTTGCAGCTCTAACAATGGGTGCAGTTGGAAAAGCGGCATATTCTATGGTGGAAGAGGTTAGATATCAATTTAAAAAATTTAAACTTCTTGAGAGTAATAAAAACAAACCAGATTATGAAAGATGTGTTAAGATAAGTACAAATAGAGCACTTAAAGAAATGATAGTTCCTAGTTTGATGGCAGTTATTTCGCCAATTGTCGTAGGTATTGTGTTGAAACCTACTGGATTAGGTGGTCTATTGATGGGTTCGATTGCTACAGGTTTTTTACTTGCAGTATTTCTTGCAAATTCTGGTGGTGCGTGGGATAATGCCAAAAAATATATTGAATCTGGTAATTTGGGCGGTAAAGGATCGGCTTCCCATAAGGCAACTGTTATTGGTGATACAGTTGGAGATCCATGTAAGGATACATCTGGTCCATCGCTTAATATTTTAATTAAGTTGATGTCAATAGTTTCTCTTGTGTTTATCCCTTTAATTATTGCTTTCACTTAAGATAATATCATTCAAAAAGATGTACTTTAGAATATATCTAAAAATAAAGAATTGGTAGTGGAAATTGATGCACTCCTTGACCCTCTATCAATTCCTAATTTCTTATCCTATCTCCAGTCTCTCATTTATTTAGATTTATTATAATCTCTAATTAACATCTGAATGACACCTGATTTGGTCATGTGAAGTTCCTCTGCTACCTTCTCTAACTTCTCATGTAGAGGTTTTGGTAGTGATATCTGTATCCTGTCGTAAACCATCTCATTTACTATAAAACCACATCTTCTTTATATAGATAATCAGTATTTAATATTTACGAAATAGATATTTATAAATAGTACATTAAGTATACATTCTTTATAAATCAAAGGGGGTTGATAAAAATAAAGAAAAAAATAATAATTACATCTGTAATGATACTGTTAATAATCGC
>JABAOF010013016.1_pt4 | contig 28959 bp, 22 predicted proteins | sample 7062171 | NCBI WGS metagenome assembly JABAOF01 (sample SAMN14538628, study PRJNA623070) | marine sediment metagenome | biome: marine biome [ENVO:00000428]; feature: marine pelagic biome [ENVO:01000023]; material: deep marine sediment [ENVO:00002113] | place: India: Gulf of Khambhat ...
CTCCTCCCGATAACATACATAATGGGGCGACGGATTCTTCTTGGCAACAAGATCGTCGAGATCCCGCTTGGCTGCCCGCCCCCCGCGTTAAGCAGGAGCTGCTGGACCTGGGCGTGAAGGCGCTAGAGGGCTGGACGCCGTACTCGGCAGCGGGTGTGTCAGCCGACGGCACGGTCATTGGAGGCTACGGGATTCCTCCCAAGCAGGCGCGCTGGCAGCTTTTTACAGCTTTCGGCCGGTGCTTCCCCTATTGCGCTGAGCTGGGGAAGGCCCGCAGTCCCTCTGGCTCTCGCTTTACCCTACGTCCGCGACAGGTGTCGACAAGTCCACTTGCTCCCATCGGAAGAGATCCAGCTCTCGGCGACCCGGTCGAGGTCTGGTCGGACGGCTGACCGCCGGACTGGGGGTCGTGCTGGGCTACACGGGTCCTTGGCGCGGTGCAAGTCACGGATACCTACTTGCAGAAGAAGATCGACGAGAACCTGGCCTCCAGCGGCGGAGTGGTCCACGATGACAACGCTAGCAAGGTTCGAAGCCGAGTCACGCTGCAAGCCAACTTCTAGACGGTCGTCTCCGATTGGCAGCTTTAGGGAGGTGAATCTTCGGGACTGGGCCTTTGTGCCCGCGTGCGCGCAGACGTAAGATGGGGGGAGAAGGTTCGGGGTGCACCATGTCCGGCAGCGATTGCCAGATCTGTGGCCGCAGCGCGCCGCAGCCCGCCAAAGTGCTCGGCGTCTGCGTCGACTGCGTCCGTAACCGCTTCGCCGCCGCGCGTCCTCACATCGAGCGCGCGCACGCCGAGTCCCGGGCCGCGTTCGGCCTGCCGACCCGGCCGCCGCGCCAGGACGGCGGCGTCCGCTGTAACCTCTGCGTCAACGAGTGCGTGATCGGGGAGGGCGACCGCGGCTTCTGCGGGCTGCGCACCGTGCGCGGCGGAAAGCTCGTGCACCTGGCCGGCACGCCCGCCCGCGGGCTGCTCAGCTGGTACCGCGACCCGCTCCCCACCAACTGCGTGGCCGACTGGGTCTGCGAGGGGGGCCGGCACCCGGGCTGTCACAACCTGGCCGTCTTCTACAACAGCTGCACCTCCAACTGCCTCTTCTGCCAGAACTGGCACTTCCGCCTGGTCGTACCCGAGTCGAGCACGACGACGAGCGCAGCCGAGCTCGCAGCAGCGGCAAACGAGGGCACATTCTGCGTGTGCTACTTCGGGGGTGACCCTGCCTCACAGATGCCACACGCGCTGGCGACGTCCAAGCTCCTTGCTGCGCGGGGAGTACGGATCTGCTGGGAGACCGCCGGCACGATGCATCCCAAGCTGCTGGACGCCGCCCTCAGGTTGTCGCTGCGTTCCGGCGGCTGCATCAAGTTCGATCTCAAGGCGTTTGACGAACAGCTCCACCTCGCGTTGTGCGGCATCTCGAACAAGAGGACGCTAACGAACTTCGCTCGGGCCGCCGCCCGGAGCCGAGAGCGACCCGAGCCGCCCCTGGTTGTGGCCAGCACCCTTCTCGTTCCGGGGTATGTCGATGGGGACCAGGTCGGCAAGGTCGCCGAGTTCATCGCATCCATCGATCCGGACATCCCGTACTCACTCCTCGCGTTCGCACCTCACTTCCGCATGGGCGACCTGCCGTACACCACGGCCGCCCACGCGCGCGAGGCCGAGGCTGCCGCCCGGGCGGCGGGTTTGCGGAACGTGCGGATCGGGAATCGTCACCTGTTGGGATTGCGGAGGGTGTAGGCCGAATCGTATGCTAGTGAGTCCGGTCTCGCTACGTCTCTCCCATCGGACAAGGCAAGATCCCAATGAGCGTCAAGACACGGCAGATCGACTCGACGGCGGACCGCAGGAAGTTCGCGAAGGTACCCTGGGTGGCTCATCAGAGTGATCCTCGTTGGGTACCGCCCCTGCTGGCGGACGTGCTGGACACGCTCAACCCGCGCAAGAACCCCTTCTTCGAGCACGGCACGGCGGCCCTCTTCGTGGCCGAGCGCGATGGAGAGGCCGTGGGACGGATAACCGCCCACACGAATAGGCTGCACAACGAGTATCACAAGGACAAGACGGGCTTCTTTGGCTTTTTCGAGTGCATCGACGACCAGAAGGTCTCGGCCGGCCTGCTCGAGGCGGCGGAGGCCTGGTTGAGGCAACAGGGGTGTGACAAGGCGCTCGGGCCCGAGAGCTTCTCGACCAACGAGGAGTTGGGGCTGTTGGTCGAGGACCGCGAAGGCCCACCGATGATCATGTGCGCGCAGAACCCGCCCTACTATCCTGGCCTGCTGGAGGCGGCCGGCTACGAGAAGGCCAAGGATCTCTACGGCTGGTCCTATGACGTCGGCGAGATACCCGAGGAGCCTCTCAAGATCGCCAAGGCGGTCGAGAAGCACCCGGGCCTGACCGTGCGCCAGGCGGACCCGAAGAATCTCGAGCGCGACATCCACATCGTGCGTGATGTGTTCAACGCCGCCTGGAGCGACAACTGGGGGTACGTACCCTGGACCGACAGCGAGGTGCGACACGCGGCCAAGGTGATGGGGATGATCATCAAGCCCGAGATCACGGCCATCGCCGAGGTCGAGGGCAAGCCGGCCGGCATCATGGTGGCACTCCCCAACATCAACGAGGTCATCAAGGATCTGGACGGCCGGCTGTTCCCCACGGGCCTACTCAAGCTCATCTGGAGAGTCAAGCTCGGGCGCCACAAGTTCCGGTCGGCCAGGCTATTCCTCCTCGGAATCAAGCCCGAGTACCGAGGCAGCGTGCTGGGCGGACTGAGCGTCCTGCTGTACGTCCGCGCCCATCGCGGGGGCCAGAAGTTGGGCATCAAGTTCGGCGAGCTCGGCTGGACGCTCGAGGACAACGAGAAGATCAACGCCGGCATCCAGTTCATGGGGGGCAGGCTCGGCAAGGTCTACCGCATCTACGGGAAGGACCTGTGAGGCGCACAGGAGGCGCTCAGCGGTGAAGCTCGGATGCGAATGAGGCCGCGCGGTATGCGCGGCCTTTTTCGCAGGACCTGCAGCACTCGACGTGCTGCCCTGTCAAATCCTCATTAGCGCGATCATCACTCCGAGAACCGTGAACGTCGTGCCGGCCCAGAAGAGAAACATCCACCTGACCAGCTCGGCCTTGAGCTGGTGGAGTCCTGCGTCGACATCCCTGCGGAGCTCAGCAATCCGCCGTTCCCACTTGGCGTCGAGCTCAGCTACCCGCTGCTCCAACTTGGCGTCGAAGCGAGCGAAGTTCAGCTCGTTGAGCTCGCGCAGCTCGGTGCGGTACGTGGCGTCCACCTGGTTGAACCACTCCACCAGCTCATTAGCGATCTCGTCGCCGAAGGTCTCGTAGAACTTCCGCGAGAGCTTGGCAGTCACAGCCATGCTTGTGTCTCCGTCGGTGGCGGAGACACTCTAGACGTACGCCGGCCCCGAGTCAGCTGCAATCGAGCGCGGCGGGTGGCGTATCAGCGCGCGGCGAGGAAGGTTGGCGCAGGCGCGGCACGGCTCGGGCCGTTGCAGCGCGGGGACTAGCTTCAGGCGCTTGCTTCCAGCGCACCGGCCCGGCAGGACTCGTTGCGCAGCAGAGCGAGGATCGGCCGCAGGCCGACCGGAGCTCCACCTGCAACCCCCGGTTTTGGAGTCCGGTGGTCTTCGTCCCGTCTGGTCCCTTCTAGTCCCGTTTAGTCCCTTCCTGTACCGACTTAGCGGGCCCGTCATCCCATCCTGTCCCGTCTCGTCCAATCCTGTCCCTTCCTGTTGGTTTGCAGACGGTTCGCAGAAGCGGCAGCGCAGAATACGCAAACAGATCCGGTCGAGGACCATTCCCGACAAACTAGGTTGCACTCCTGTTCCCCACTGGTATCTTAGCCAACACCAGATCGATCGTCGGTGGCCTCCCGGCCTTCGCCGCCTGACAGACGCTGCAGTATGACGCCCGCCCGACGACGAGGCCGTGGAAGAACCACCCACTTCGTTCGAACCCACTCTGGTACTGGAGCTGTCCTATGCCTCAAAGACTCCTCGCGGTTCTCATGTTCCTCGTTGCGTTCCTCTCCTGTCGTGACGGACCGGCCGCGCTCGTGGGACCGGCTCGAGAGAGCCTCATCCTGCCACCGGATGTCGTCGTGTCGCAGCAGGCAATACAGAAGGTCACCAGTATTCTCGAAGATCCATTCGTGCACGAACTCGTGCAGAATGTAGATGATCGTGGGACGGTGTCACGATTACGCAATTCGGTACTCAACGTGTCGGGCACGGCCACGGACGATCAAAGACTCGCACTCCACAATGCATTTATCACGGCGCAAATGGAGATGACGACAACGGCCGGTGAGGGCGACGAGGACGACGAAGCGGACAGGGAGATTTTCCGGGCGGTACTCGCACTCGTGCTGGCGGATGCGGGGAACATTCTGGAGACCGCACGCACGCGGGACGTCACTGGGAACTGGGTACAACGCTAGCCGAAAGAATTAAGGAGTAGCGGTGATGAGATACAAAGCGGACGAATCACAGAAAAGATGCCTCGTTGCAAGCGGCTTCGCGATCGTTGCACTTGTGGTTTTGACACCCGAGCCAGCCCATGCTCAAGGCGACGTGCTCTTCGCGTGTTACGTACCCAATTCCGGTGTCGTTTACCGGGTCAATCCGCCGGACGCACCTGGCCAGAACGCTGACTTGAAGGACGCATGCACGGGGAAGACGCACATCCTGTTTAGTTGGAATCAGGTGGGCCCGGTGGGGCCAGAGGGCCCTCGGGGGCCAGCGGGACCGCAGGGACCGGAAGGCGAAAAGGGCGACAAGGGCGACCAAGGCGACAAGGGCCCAAAAGGGGACAAAGGCGACCCAGGCGACAGGGGCCCAAAAGGCGACAAGGGCGACCCAGGCGTGCTGACCTTCTATCAAAGAGCCCACACTTTCACCATGCCGAACAACTGGTGGCAGTGGTTCACATTGACCTGTTTTTCCGGCGACCGGGTGACCGGCGGTGGCTTCAGACGCAGCGTCGACAATGGGATACAGAACTTCTATGTGACGCATCATGGGCCGGTAGGCGCAGGGTCGTACAAGGTCCAACTCACCAACACAAGCGGGTCCTCGCAAACGGTCACGTGGTACGTGATTTGCGCCGACATGTCTTCCGGTTTTTCGGTTGAGAGTGAGGTTGCCCCGCAGTCGGGTGGCGGTCCGATCCGACCGGGGACGCCCTAGCGTTGACGATTTCGGTGCGATGGGCTTGCACCAGGTCCGTGGCCGTTCGGGCCGTCGGCAGAGCCGGCGGCCCGAACGGTTTGTGCGCCGGCCGCGCCGATCACTATGATTAGATAACCTCTCGTCGAACACATCGCGCGAATTCCTCTCGAGAAGTTCATTCCGCAGGCCTTCTACGGCCGGTCGTCACCGGAGCAACAGCATCCGCTTGCCGAATCCAAAAGCGGAAAACGCGAGACCGATGACCAGGAGATCAATGGGCAGTGTCCGACCGCCCGCCGCCGCAGCAGCATGACGCCGGCTAGTCGTGTAGCAGCTGTCTCTTGCCCTTTCCCACGAGGTAACCGGTGAGACCCCGTCGTTTTCTTTTTTTTCCGCGACCGGGGCGGCCGCAGCCCTGGTGACTCGGGTGGTAGGATGTGGGGATCAGGGACCCGTCGATCCGGAGTCCGGCATGCTGCCCGGCGCCTGGGGTCCGCCACTGTGGTTTCCCGACTCACGCCAGTTCTTGTACCTCGCAACAAACGAGCTCTGGTGGGCATCCGTGAACGGGGAACAACCACGCCGCCTGGGAACAATCAACGTGCCGAACGGACGGCGGGTCATGGCAGCAGCCGTTCATCCCGACGGGACACGACTCGCTCTCATCGCTGAGGAGCCGGGCCTGCTCCGCTCTGAGGTGTGGGTGATCCGGAATCTAGCGCGCTGAGCGAGATCGTTCGCCCTTTCACAGGCCCGGCAGGACTCGACGCATTGCGGCGCGAGGACCAATCCGTGGCGCTTGCTTCTAGCGCACAGGCCCGGCAGGACTCGAACCTGCAACCCCCGGTTTTGGAGACCGGTGCTCTACCAATTGAGCTACGAGCCTACGGGGGCCCGCGAGGAAGCTCACTGCCCCCCGGCATGATCTTAATCGACGACTGCTTCGCGGTCCACCGGAAGCGCCGCCGGGCCCTCCTCGGCGGCGAGTCGCCCGCAGGGGTCACGAGCGACCGGCGACGGCGCGCCCGACCATCCTCTCGACGGCCGGAACCATGTTGGTCGGCGTGAGCCGGGTTTCCGGGTGTTGCCCCGCCCACACGCGAAACAGCTCATCCACGAAGCCCTGCCCCACCTCGGGGACACCGGAGAAGTCGAGCGTCACCTCGCCGAACTGCTCGAGCCCGCTCGCGAGCCGCCGCGCCTCGGCGCGGGAGACGAACATCCCGCCCGTCTGGTACAACCGGACGCGCACCGCGGACCGTCCAAACGCGAAGCTCTCCGCGTCGGCATAGCGCTCGAAGATCTCCGCCGTCGTGCGGGTGGATTGCCGGTGCAACTCGCAGCGGACCCGGGTGCCGCGCCGGGTGGGCACCTCACCGACGGCCTCATCGCTCCGGCGATTGTCGACGACCCACCGGAGCCCGCCGGCATGGATCTCGAAGCGGTCCACCATCCGGGACGTGAAGAAGATGCCTTCGCCGGTATGCCGCTCCGGGAGCGTCGTCAGCTTTCCCTTGGCGAGCTGCCGCACGGCCTCGAAGTCGTCGGGCAGGTTCAGCTTCTCCCGCACGTGGCGGAACGCCCCCACGCCGTCGTCGGAGACATCGAAGGCGTATGTCTCCGCCGCCGCCCAGCACACCACGTGGGCTTCGGTCCCCGACGAGTGCTCGACGGCGTTGTTCAGCATCTCGGTGAACGCGTAGGTCAGGATCGCTCGGACGTTGTCCCTGGCTTCCCGCAGCCGGGCCACGTGGTCGAGCACTTCCCCCCACACCGCGTCCTCCTGGAGGCCGGCGAGCGGATAGCGAGCGGCGAAATCGGCCGCCCGGCGGTAGCGCGTGCCGCGCCCGGCCCCGACGCGGACGATCTCACCCGTCTCCAGCATCTGGACCAGGTGATAGTGCACGGCCTGCCGCGTGAGCCCGGTCGCCGCCACGACGTGGCGCGGTGCGATCGTGTCGCGCTCGCTCAAGAGCAGTCGGATGTGATCCTTGACGTCCNNCGGCCACGATGTCTTTTGTCGTTTTGACGATTCCGCACCATAATGGGTTTGAATCGTAAAAACGTCAAGGCACCGGGGAGCGGTAGACGCCCGAGGCCGAACGCCACGTTCGGCGACCCGCAGCGCGCGCGCCGCGATCTCGGACTCGGTCCCGGGGAACCGCTTCGACATTGGGAACCTCCTGGCAGGGCTGCCGGGGGCGGGACGCCGGTCCGATGTCCGCGGACAACGGGGTGATGGCCACGGACAAACGCCCGATGTCCGTCGACAACGGGCCGATGACCACGGACAGACGCCCGATGTCCGTCGACAACGGGCCGATGGCCGCGGACAAACGGCTGCTGTCCGTGGACAACCGGCTGATGGCCATGGACAACGGGCTGATGTCCACGGACAAATGGCCGTCGGCCACGGACAAACGCCCGATGTCCACGGACAACGCGGCGATGCCCCACCGAGAGGCCCAGAAACGCACAAACCGCGCCGAAATGAACGCGGTCTGTGACCCCAGCAGCACCGGGTGCGCTGCTGAGTATGGTAGGGAGGGTGGCTGAAGGGGATTGAACCCTCAACCTCCGGAGCCACAGTCCGGCGCTCTAACCAATTGAGCTACAGCCACCACGGCCCCGTAACACTCACGGGCAGTTGAACCTAGCGGGCCCCTGAAAGGGGGTCAACCCGCTCCAATCCCCGACGCGACGGGCCCGCGCCGACCGACCCCCTTGCGCAGCGGGAACCCGCGGTTATGATTCCAGCCCGATTAGAGTATTCGGGTATCTGCCTGGTGCCCCTGCGCCCACGACTCAACCCACCAGCGCACCATAGTCCGGCCCCGGTCGGGGTGCTCGTGTACCCTGCGCACAATCCGCGAGCGCGTCTGTAACACCCATCCAACGTCATGACCGCCTCGCTCCACATTCCCTCCCGGAGGTAGCTATGCGTCGTACCATCTCATTCTCGTTGTTCACCGGCCTGTTGGCCCTACCGACCGCTTTGGCCGGCCAGGCCACGAGCGCGGAGAAGATCGCGAGCGCCGTGAGCTCGGCGCCGGCCTCGATCACAGATCACGCCACGATCGTGGACTGGGACCAGACCGTGCTGCGCGAGGGCAGCAACGACTGGACCTGCCTGCCGGACATGCCGGGCACGCCAGGGAACGACCCGATGTGCCTGGACGAGCCGTGGACGAAGTGGGCGCACGCCTACATGAACAAGACGGAGCCTGACTACTCGCGGATGGGCTTCGGCTACATGCTCACCGGCGACTCGCCTGCTAGCAACACCGATCCCTATGCCGCCGGACCGACGCCCGATAACGAGTGGCTGCCCGAGGGCGTGCCGCATCTCATGATCGTCGTTCCGGACACGACGTGGTTGCAGGGGCTGCCGACGCACCCGATGCAGGGCGGACCGTGGGTGATGTGGCGCGGCACACCGTACGTGCACATCATGGTGCCGATGCCGCAGAAGAAGTAGACGCCCGAGCGGGGATAGGCCCTCGTAGGCAGGGCTTCCGGGTGAGCGGCGGTGGCCCTTGCGTCGCAAGTCCCGCCCGAGAGGGCCTCATCCCCGCGCCGTCCGCGCCCCGCTCGATCGCCCTACTTCTTCCGCTTCGCCTGGTCGGCCACCGCCTGCTGCGCCGCCTTCACCTGCTCCGGATCGCCCAAATAATAGCTGCGGATGGGCGTGAGATCGTCGTCGTTCAGCTCGTAGACCAGCGGGATCCCGGTGGGGATGTTGAGCCCCACTATCTCCTCGTCCGCCACGTCGTCGAGGTACTTCACCAGCGCCCTGAGCGAGTTGCCGTGGGCCGATACCAGCACGCGCGTCCCTGACCTCACCACCGGCGCGATGGTCTCGTGCCAGTAGGGAAGCATGCGCTCCACCGTGTCCTTGAGGCACTCGGTGAGCGGCAGCTCGTCATCGGTGAGGTCCGCGTAGCGCGGGTCCTTGCCCGGGTAGCGCGGATCGTCCTCGGTGAGCGCCGGCGGACGGGTGTCATAGCTGCGGCGCCATAGCTTCACCTGTGCGTCCCCGTGCTGCTCGGCGGTCTCGGCCTTGTTGAGCCCCTGAAGCGCCCCATAGTGCCGCTCGTTGAGGCGCCAGCTGTTGAAGACGGGGATCCACATGAGATCCATTTCCTCGAGCGTGAGCCACAGGGTCTTGACCGCCCGCTTCAAGACAGAGGTGTATGCCACGTCGAACGTGTAGCCCTCGGCCTTGAGGATCTTCCCCGCCTCGATCGCCTCCTGGATGCCCTTCTCGGTGAGTCCCACGTCAGTCCACCCGGTGAACCGGTTCTCCTTGTTCCAAGTGCTCTCACCGTGCCGCTGGAGTACGAGCTTCTTCATCGTCCCTTTCCTTTCCCGCAACTGCGCCCGGCTCCGACCCGGTGCCGCCCCCAGCACTGCGGCATCGGTCCATAACACGTTGACGTAACGTAGCTTACGCTCGGCCACACGGCAACGGCGGCCCTCCGGGATTCCTTACAGTCTGCTTACACAACCGCTGCAACCATTTCGCCATTCGCCTCGTCTAACTGTGGCACACGAACCAGAGTCGGCCTGTCACACTCTGAAAAGGCTCGCGCAGCCCCGTTCCCGGAGACGCGCAATGGCGATTCCCAGTTCCAGCCCGAAACACCTGCCGGCGATCTGCGCCGCCCTCCTGCTAGTCGTGGGCTTCGCCGCGCCCGCCGCTGCCCAGAACTCCTCCGAGGCGGCGACCGCGAACGTCGATCCGCCCGCCGCGGCCATGGCCATGCGCGCCGCTCCGGGGGCGCCGCAGGTCGACGGCAAGCTGGACGACGAGGCGTGGCGGACCGCACCGACGATATCCGACTTCACCCAGCGGGACCCCGACGAAGGGGAGCCCGGCACCGAGCGCACCGAGGCGCGGGTGCTTTACACCGACGACGCGCTGTTCGTGGGCGTGCGCGCCTATGACTCGCAGGCCGACCAGATCGTCGGGCACCTGACGCGTCGCGACGACTGGTCGCCGTCGGACTGGATCGGGGTGGCGATCGACTCGTACCGCGACCGGCGTACCGCGTTCTACTTCCTGGTCAACGCCGCCGGCGTGAAGCGCGACGTCTACATGTTCAACGACAACAGCCAGGACGACTCCTGGGACGCGGTGTGGGACGTCGCCACCTCGCGCGACCCGGAGGGCTGGACGGCGGAGTTCCGTATCCCGTTCAGCCAACTCCGTTTCGCGACCGACCAAGACGCGTTCGGCTTCAACGTGTACCGTCGCATCAACCGCTTGAACGAAGAGCAGTATTGGCGCATGCCACCGAAGGACCAGTCGGGGATGGTCTCGCTGTTCGGCGACCTCGTGGGACTGCAGGACATCGAGCCGCCGCGGCGCATCGAGGTGCTGCCCTACGTCTCGGCGACTGGCCTGCGTGAACCGGCCGAGGACGGCAATCCGTTCCAGACCGGCAGCGATCAGCGCATCGCCGGCGGCGCTGACTTCACCGTCGGCCTCACCTCGAACTTCACGCTGCAGGGCACCATCAACCCGGATTTCGGGCAGGTCGAGGCCGACCCGGCCGTGGTCAACCTCTCCGCCTTCGAGACGTTCTTCCCCGAGAAGCGGCCGTTCTTCCTGGAGGGACTCGACATGTTCCGGTTCTCCCTCGGCGGCCACGCCGAGGGCCTGTTCTACACACGGCGCATTGGGCGGGCGCCGCAGGGGGACGCCGAGGACCGGGGCGGCTACGCGCAGTACATCCAGCAAACGACCATCCTGGGAGCGGCGAAGATCTCGGGCAAGACCCCCGACGGGTGGACCCTCGGCTTCACCGGGGCGCTCGCCGCCGAGGAGGAGGCCCGCTCGGTCGATGGCGACGGGACGGAGTTCCGGGACGTGGTGGAGCCGCGCACCTGGTACGGCGTGGCCCGGGTGGCGCGTGACTTCCGCGACGGGCAGACCCAGATCGGCTTGTTCGGCACGGGCGTGCACCGGGCGCTGCCGGACAACCTCGACTGGCTGCGCAGCGAAGCCTACACGCTGGGGCTCAACTGGACGCACCGCTTCGCCGACGACGGCTACGCGCTGAACGGATACCTCGTGGGCAGCCACGTGCGCGGCTCGGCGGAGGCGATCGATGAGACCCAGTTGTCCTCGGCCCGCTACTACCAGCGGCCCGACAACGACTACGTCACGTACGATCCCACGCGGACGTCGCTCTCGGGCTTCGCCGGGGATCTCACCTTCGAGAAGCGGTCGGGCGACTGGCGCGGTGCCACCGGCATCAGCACCCGCTCCCCCGGCTTCGAGGTGAACGACCTGGGGTTCCAGCGAAACGCCGACTACCACAACCAGTGGGCCTGGGTGCAGCGACGCTGGCTCGAGCCCGGCAAGGTGTTCCGCCGCTTCTACCTCAACTTCAACCAGTGGGCGAGCTGGACCTACGGCTGGGACATGAACAACGTGGGCGCCAACGTCAACTTCAACTACACGCTGCTCAACTACTGGGGCGGCTATGCCGGGATCGGTCGCAACCTGGGTGGCCTCTCGCCCACGGCGCTGCGGGGCGGCCCGGCGTTCCGCCGCCCCAACAACCTCAACTCCTGGTGGGGGTTCTGGTCCGACGAGCGCAAGCCGCTGCGCGGCGCCCTGTACGGCTGGTGGGGCCGCGAGGACGAGAGCGGGTCCTGGTGGTGGGGGCTCGAGACCGAGGTCGCCTGGCGGCCGGCGTCCAACATGGACCTCAGCATCTTCCCGGGCATCAACCGCGAGCGCAACAGCTGGCAGTACCTGGACAAGCAGGACGCGCTGGACGCCACGCACTACCTGTTCGGCGACCTCGAGCAGACCACGGTGAGCATGACGCTCCGCGGCAACATCACGTTCACGCCGACCCTCTCGCTCCAGCTCTACGCCCAGCCGTTCGTGTCGTCGGGCGAGTACGGCACGTTCAAGGAGGTCGCCGATCCCCGGGGGGCGACGTTCGACGACCGGTTCACGAACTTCACGGACGACCAGCTGCTGGTGGACGAGGACGGCAACACGTGGGTGGACCTCGACGGTGAGGGCACGGGCGACCTCGACCTCGGTATCCCCGACTTCACGTTCCTCTCATTCCGCTCGAACGTCGTGCTGCGATGGGAGTACATGCTCGGCTCGACGCTGTTCTTCGTGTGGCAGCACGGGCGCAGCGACTCGCGCGAGGACGGCCGGTTCAGGTTCGGTTCCAACATCGGCGATCTGTTCGACGCTCCGAGCACCAACACCTTCGTGATCAAGGTCAACTACTGGCTGAGCCTGTAGGGCGGCGATCACGCCACGGTGAGATGAGCGGCGGGTCCGCGGTGCGGGCCCGCCGCGTTGTGTTCACCCTCCTGGCCCAGACCCGATGATAATAGTCATGTTTCAGGCGATGAAACACCTGCAACCTTCCGCCTGTCCCACCGTGTCTAACTAGCGAAACCTCCCGCACGACTCGTCGTAGTGCAGACAGAGACACTCTGGCTCCCCTCCTCGGAGCGACAGGCATGCACGACCTTGCGACATCAACGCACGAGACAACCGCTGCACTCCACGACATCGCGCGCTCGCTGACCGCTGTTTTCGGGGCAGCGGCACTCCTGAGCGCGTCTGCCGGCTCCGCGGTGGCACAGGATTCGAACACGGGGGCCGCGATGGCGGGCGCGGCCGCCAAGCCCGCCATCGCCATGGCGGTCCGGGCGGAGCCCGAGCCGCCGAACGTGGACGGAAAGCTGGACGACGCGGCGTGGCTCACCGCGCCGGTGTTCTCCGACTTCATCCAGCAGAGCCCGAATGAGGGAGAGCCCGCCACGGAGCCCACCGAGGTGCGCGTGGTCTACACCGATGCGGCTCTCTACGTCGGCATCCGGGCCTGGGACTCCCAGGCGGACCAGATCGCGGCCCGGCTCACGCGGCGGGACGAGGAGTCAGCCTCCGACTGGATCCTGGTGGGTATCGACTCCTACCACGACCGGCGTACCGGCTTCGTGTTCGCCGTCAATCCGGCCGGCGTGAAGCAGGACGTCTACCTGTTCGACGACGACAACGGGGACGATACCTGGGACGCGGTGTGGGACGTGGGCTGCAGCGTGGATCCCGAAGGCTGGACCGCCGAGTTTCGCATCCCGTTCAGCCAGCTCCGCTTCTCGGCAGCCGAACATCACACGTTCGGCTTCCAGGTGGTGCGCAGAATCAACCGCAACAACGAGGAGTCACACTGGCGCCTGATGCCCCAGGAGGAGGCGGGCACAGTGTCGCAGTTCGGCGAGCTGACCGGGATCCAGGGGATCAAGCCGCCCCGCCGTATCGAGCTCATGCCCTACGTGGCCGCCACTGGGGCGTGGGCGGAGGCCGAGGAGGGGAACCCGTTCCAGACGGGCCGCGACCGCACTGCGCGCGCCGGCCTGGACTTCAACATCGGCGTGACGTCCAACCTGACCCTGTCGGGCACGATCAACCCGGACTTCGGGCAGGTCGAGGCCGACCCGGCGGTCGTGAACCTGACCGCGTTCGAGACGTTCTACCCCGAGAAGCGACCCTTCTTCAACGAGGGGATCGACGTGTTCCGGTTCCCGATCCTGCTGGGAGACGGAGACCACGCCAACGAGCAGCTGTTCTACACGCGGCGCATCGGCCGCCGGCCGCAGGGCGAGGCCGACGAGCGCGGCGGTTACGCCGAGACAATCGACTGGACCACGATCCTGTTCGCCGGCAAGCTCTCGGGCAAGGCAAACGGCTGGACCGTCGGGATCCTGGACGCACTCACATCAGAGGAAGAGGCATCGGTCGTCGACGCGGATGGCGAGTCCCACACAGACGTCGTCGAGCCGCGGACGAACTACCTGGTGGCCCGCCTGGCACGCGACTTCCGTGAGGGCAAGTCGCAGGTGGGCTTCTTCGGCACCGCCGTGAACCGCCGGCTCACCGACAACCTCGAATGGCTACACAGCAGCGCGTACGCGGGCGGCTTCGATTTCAGCCATCGCTGGCGCAACGACACCTACAGCGTGAACGGCTGGATCGTGGGGAGCCACGTGCGCGGCACGGCGGAGGCGATCGACGAGACGCAACTGTCGTCTGCACGCTACTACCAGCGACCGGATAACGACTACACCACTTACGATCCGACCCGAACGTCCCTTTCGGGCTTCGCCGGGCAGTTCAGCATCGGCAAGCACGGTGGCGGCAACTGGCGCTTCTCCACCGGCCTCGACACCCGCTCGCCCGGGTTTGAGGTGAACGACGCCGGCTTCCAGCGGGAAGCCGACCGCACGATTCAGTACATCTGGGTGCAGCGCCGCTGGCTCGAGCCCGGCAAGATAGTGCGGCGGGCGTGGCTCAACTTCAACCAGTCGTCGGTGTGGGACTGGGGCTGGAACCGCCTCGAGATAGGCGGCAACGTGAACGGCAGCGTTCAGTTCACGAACTACTGGAACGGCTATGCTGGCTTCTGGATGGGCACCGAGGGCCAGTCGAACAACGCGCTGCGCGGCGGGCCGTCGTTCAAGACCCCACACACCCAGAGCGGCTGGGCCGGCTTCTCGACCGACCGTCGCAAGGCGCTGAGCATCGGACTCAACACCTCGGGTTGGCGTCAACCGGAGGCCGAGTCCCGGGGCTACCACCTCCGGCTCCCACTCACCTGGCAGGTCGCATCGAACATTGACTTCACCCTGGCGCCGGGGCTGTCCCGCCGGCTCGACAGCTGGCAGTACTTCGACACCCAGGACGCGCTGGACGAGACGCACTACATCTTCGGCGAGCTGGAGCAAACAACAGTGTCGTCGACGCTCCGCGCCAACCTGACGTTCAGGCCCAACCTGTCGCTCCAGGTCTACATCGAGCCCTTCGTCTCGACCGGCAACTACACGGGCTACCGCGAGGTGGCAGATCCCCAGGCCGACCGCTTCGCCGACCGGTTCTACGACTTCACCGACGATCAACTGATCGACGACAACGGGGACATAGGCATCGATCTCGACGGCGACGGCGCTCCCGACCTGAGTTTCGAGGACCCCAACTTCACGTATCTCTCGTTCCGCTCGAACGTGGTGCTGCGCTGGGAGTACATCCTCGGCTCCACGCTGTTCGTCGTGTGGCAGCACGGCCGCACCGATACCACGGACAGCGGACAGTTCCGACCCGGGCAGGGACTGGTGGACATGTTCAGCCTGCCGGCCGAGAACACCTTCGTCGTGAAGCTGAATTACTGGCTCAGCCTCTAGACCGACCCTCGGGGGCAGCCAGCCGAGCGGCGGGTCCGATTCGGGCCCGCCGCTCTTCGCTTCACAGCCAGCGGCACACTCGCCGCGCCACCCGCCCCACGCCCGAAACTTGCGAGCACTCCGGTCCGTAGAATCTTCACATCATGCTCGACGCCGTTGCCCAGCTGATCGAGCAGTCGGGGGCCTGGGTGTACGTCCTGGCGCCGCTGTTCATGATCGTGGTGGCCATCCTCCCGATACCGGCCGAGATCCCCGCCATGCTGAACGGGATGATCTTCGGCCCCCAGATCGGCGTAGTGACCACCTGGGGCGGCGCTTTGGTCGGGGCGATGATCTCCTTCGAGCTCGCCCGGCGCTACGGCCGTCCCCTGGCCGAGCGACTGGTGTCGCCGCCGGCCCTGACGAAGGCTGACCGGGCGGTGTGCTCGGCCGGCTGGCCCGCCCTGCTCACCGTGCGGCTCATTCCCACGGTCGCCTTCACCCTTATCAACTGGGCGGCCGGGCTCACCACCATAGGGCGCTGGACCTTCTGCTGGACCACCGCGCTGGGGATCGCGCCCGGCGCGATCGTGTTCACCGTATCCGGCAGCGGCCTCGGGGCCCTGTACCGCCGCAACCCCGAGCTCGGGATCGCTATCGGGGTGCTGGCCCTGGCGGTGATCGGGTGGACCGTGCTGCGGTACCGCTCCGCCGCGCTCCGAGGCACGCCTCCCGAGGGTGAGCCCGCTAAAGCCGAGGAGTAGCAGCGGCGCCCTCCCGACCCCGCGCTCATCACTTAGATTGTCGCCTTTCCCGTCCGGGAACCGGGCCCGTGGGGCCGCGGTTCAGAACCTGTGTAACCCTCGAGGACGGAGATGCTGGCACTAGACCATCGCACACCGCTCCACGCGCCCCCCCTCAGCCTGTTCGCGGAGGACGGCGTGTCATACGCCATCGACCCGCAGGCCCCCAACTGGATCGCGGTGGACGCCCGCGGACGCGAGCTGTTGGACGCGATCGCCGCGCGAGGGGGCGCGGTCACGCTGGGCACTCTCGTCGCGCAGTACGCCGCGCGCCACGGGCTCGAAGCCGGGAAAGCGTGGGTGCACGTGCACGACTTCCTGGCCGCTGTCTCCCGGGCCGGCATGCTGTCGGACCGGGCCGTGCCGCGCGGTGCCTATCCCGGACGCGCGGCGCTCGCCGCGCCCGAGGGGCTCACGGAGCTGTGGATCCAGGTCAACAACGCCTGCAACCTGGCGTGCACGCACTGCCTGGTGCTCTCGGGTCCCGGCAAGGAGCCGGGGCTGCCATTCGACCGGCTGCGTGGCCTGGTGGACCGCGCCGTGCAGCTCGGGCTCGAGCGGCTCTACCTCACGGGCGGCGAGCCGTTCGTGCGACGCGACATCTTCGACCTGGTGCGCCGCGCCACGGAACGCCATGGCCTCGAGACGATCGTGCTGACCAATGCCACGGTATTCCAGGGACGCGTAAAGCAGTTGCTCGGCACCCTCGATCCCGCCCTGGTGCGGTTCCAGGTCTCGGTAGACGGCGCCCAGCCCGACACGAACGATCGCATCCGCGGGCCGGGGACGTTTGCGAAGGCCCTGAGCGGGGCGGGGCTGCTCGCCGACCTGGGCTTCGACGTCTCGCTCTCCACGGTGGTGGCCGAGGAGAACCTGGCGGAGCTGCCGAGCTTGCCGGAGCTGGTCAGGTCGGTCGGCGCCAGGAGCCAGCATCTCATGTGGGCGCACAAGCGGGGCCGAGCGGCGGTGAGCGGCAACGGGTTCTTCCCCGACATCGAGCCGATCGTGGAGGCGGTCATGCGGACCGTCGAGGTCGCCGACGCGCTGGGCGTCAGCCTGGACAACCTGGAGGCCGTGAAGCGGCGCGTGAATGGTGTGCCCGGCGTGAAGTACGATCTCGGCAACGGGGGCTGGAACTCGCTCGGTGTGTACGTGGACGGCCGGGTCTATCCCACCGCGGCGCTGGTGAACGAGCCGCGGCTGCTGTGCGGTGACACGCTGCACCAGGACCTGGAAGAGATCCTGGCCAGGTCGCCGGTGATCCGGCGGTTGCGTGAGGCCAGCCTGGCGCAGATGCCCGAGATCGAGCGGGACCCGTTCCGGTTCTTCACCGGCGGCGGCGACTGGGAGCACGCCTTCTGGTCCACCGGCGACCCGCTGGGCAGGGATCCCTACTACCCCGTCACCGTGCGGCTCGTGCGACACGTGATGACCTCGCTGGGTCGCGAGAAGCTCGCGCGGCGCAACCTGCGCTCGGGCTACGACGCCCCGCTGGTGCTGCACGCCATGGGAGAGGGGGCGATCGCCTGCGGGACGGCCGACGGCGCACTGGCCGAGCGGCCCGTGCTCACGCTGCACTCCAACTGCGTGTTGTCGTTCGACGTGGACAAGCCGCGCGCCAAGATGCGCGAGTTCTACGGCGCGGCGGCCGACCAGCCACAGGCCGAGCTGTGTTGCCCCACGAAGTACGACGACGCCGCGATCGACCACATCCCACAGGATGTGCTGGACCGCTTCTACGGTTGCGGCTCACCCATGGCCAGCGCCGGGATCCGGGCCGGCGAGACGGTAGTGGACCTGGGAAGCGGCGCGGGGATCGACGTGTTCATCGCGGCCAAGCTGGTGGGACCCGAGGGCAAGGCCATCGGCGTGGACATGACGGACCGGATGCTCGCCGTGGCCGACGAGAACCGCCCCAAGGTAGCGGCCGCGCTGGGCTACGACGCCGTGGAGTTCCGCAAGGGATTCCTCGAGGAGATACCGCTGGAGGATCACTCGGCTGACCTCGTGACCTCGAATTGCGTGGTCAATCTGTCGCCCGACAAGCCGCGCGTGTTCGAAGAGATGTGGCGTGTCCTCAAGGACCACGGCCGCATAGTGATCTCCGACATCGTGAGCGAGCAGGAGGTGCCGCCGCACCTCAAGGTGAACCCGCGGCTATGGGGCGAGTGCCTGGTGGGCGCCCTCACCCAGGAGGAATTCCTGGCGCAGCTCGAGCGGGCCGGGTTCTACGGCCTGAGCGTGCTCAAGCGCACCTACTGGAAGGAAGTAGAGGGCTACCCGTTCTACTCGGTGACCGTGCAGGGCTTCAAGTTCGAGAAGCGGGACGGGTGCGTGTACCAGGGCCACCGCGCGATATACCTCGGCCCCGGCAAGGCGTTCGTGGACGAGGAGGGTCACCTATTCCCGCGCAACGAGCCGTACGAGGTGTGCACCGACACGGTGGCCAAGCTGGACCGTCCTCCCTACCAGGGGATGTTCGCCATCCTGGAGCCGGGCGAGGAGTACGTGAGCTACGCCTGCTGTGGGCCGGATGGGGGCTGTTGCTGAAACGGGCCGCTCAGCGCCGGCCGGTAGCGCCAAGGTAAATGGCGCAGAGCGTGAGACCGGCGCCGAGTAGCTCCACGGGCGTCGTCGGCCTGCCAAACAGCAGCAGGTCCCACACGAACGCCAGGGAGGGCTGCAGCAGCAGAATCAACCCGGCGCGGGACGCTTCCACCCGCGGCAGAGCCCGAGAGATCAGCACCCAACCCGCCACCTGGGGCACCAGAGCGTAGGCCACGAGCACGCTCCACGTCCACCGGTCGGGTATGCGGAAGCTCTCCCCCTCGAGCCCGACCGCGCCGGCGGCCAGGACCGCGGCCACCAGACACAGCACAGCGACGGTGACCATGGCGTCGGGCGCCCGCGGCTCGGCCTGCGCGCGTCGCAAGGAGAGCAGATAGCTGGCGTAACACAACGCGGTGAGGACTCCCAATACGAACCCCAGCTGGTAGCCGCTTCCCAACGTGTTCCATTCCAGCCCGAAGATCAGCACCAGCCCCAGCACGGCGAGCGGCACGGCCACCTTGAGCCTCACGCTGGGTTGCTCGTGCAACACCAGCACCCCGTAGGCCGCCAGGAAGAAGACCTGGAAGTTCGCCAGGATGGTGGCGAGCCCGGGGCCGATCAGCGCGATGCTGCGGTGCCACACGGCGAGGTCCACGGCGAGGAAGGCGCCTGCCATGGCAGCCAGCACGAGGTGGCGCCGGCCGGCCCACCAGCGCAGTCGCCGCGCCAACACGACGATTGCCAGCGCCAGCCCCCCAAACAGCAGCCGGTAGAACGCCGCCACGGTCGGCCCCACGTGAGCCACATTGACGAGGATGGGGGCGAAGCTGATGAGCGCCGCACCCACTGTGAGCTGCAGCAGCGGCTTCGTGGTGGGCGCGAGCCCAGTGTGTGACCGGGGCCGAGGTTCCGGGGGTATCGTCACGGGTATCACGCGGTCCGTCGTGCGACGGAAGATACACGGGGATGGAGGAGGAGCGATGAAACGACTGTGGCTGGGAGTGCTCGGTGCGGCGGCCGCCCTCGCTTGCTCGGACGGCCCGACCGGTCCGGCTTGGCTGAACGGTTTCTACAGCTACACCGCGGCAGACTCGGGCGGGACGGTCCTGCTGCTCGGCCAGCTCGACCTGGTATTCCGCAGCGACTCCTCCGTGACCGGCAGCTGGACAATCACGTGGGCGCCGGGCGTCGACGGCACGACCGAAGTGGGCCCCCAGGTCGGCAGCGGAACATTGCGAGGACGGTTGGCACCCGGGGACATCTTCCTTGACCTCAACCCCGGCGTGGCCGACAACAACGTCTTCCTGGCCGGTGCGTTCGTCCCGCAGAACATGATGGTCGGGTTCGGCGGCGGTTGGAGCTACAGCACGCTGGTGGGACCGGTCGCGGCCGGCCCATTCACGGCTGTCAAGATCCTGCCGGACTAGCGGCGGGAGCTAGTACACCGGGAGCAGGAACGTCGCCTTGTAGTCCACCCCCGGCACATCGGCGCTGACCTCCAGCTCCCAATAGCGCGGCGGACGCTCGCTCAGGCGGGTGCCCGCCGCGTCGGCCGGAAGAGCGAACCTGAGGGCCAGGCCCCGCCGGCCCTCCCAGCGCACGCGCACGTCTTCGACCGTGCGCGTGTCTGCATAGTTCTCGTAGCACACCACCCGCTGGCTCCGGTTCTTTCCGCTGCCCCGCGTCTCGTAGCGCTCCTCGATGGCCCGCAGCGTCACGACCACGCGGTCGGGGACCTCCCCGCGGCCCGGTCCCAGGAAGCGGAGGCCGGCCTCCTGCCCCACGCGAAACGGGATGGCATCGAAGCTCAACGCGCTGGTGCCGTACTTGAGGTAGCGGAGCAGCAGGTAGATGGCGTGGCCGATCGCGGCCAGTGTGACCAGGTCGAACAGCCCCACGATCCCCATCCAGAGCCAGCGCCCCGGAACGTCATCCATGACGAAGCCCACGTAGTTGAACGGGAGCAGGAAGAGCACGAAGAACGCTGCGCCCACGAAGGCTCTCACCACGCGTCGCCGGTTGTCGTCCCGCGCGCCGTAGCGATCCCACGGGTAGTCCCACAGCCACGGCTCGTCGGGATGCGCCCGTTTCAGCCCGGCCACCCGTGCGCGGCGGCCGAGCCCCTTGAAGCCGTGCAGGATCAGCGAGAGGCCCACTAGGCCAAAGATCACGCCGAACCAGAGCAGCAGCGCGGGCGGACCCTCTACCTGCTCGGGCGCCACGCGCCACACCACGAGCGCCCCCACGCCGGCGCCGAAGAACGGCAACCCGAACAGCAGCGAGGGCCACCCGTGAACCGTCGTGGCGCTGCGGCCCTGGTGGCCCTTGAGCTCGCGGCGAGTGTGCTCGGTCACGTAACCTCCGCGCGGTGAACCGTGGAGCAACGTTCGGTGTGTCCGGCGTCGCTGTCAATCTGTGCGGCCCCTTGCGCCGGCTGACGTGCCCCCGTACTATGCGCGCTTCCCATAGTCGCCACCTTCACCCGACGGAGGGCCCTCCCATGAACTACGGTTCAGCCTCCGCAGTACCTCTCCTTGCGTGTCTCCTGGCGGCGTGCGGGCAGCCGCCGCCACCGGAGCCGAACGTCGTCACCGTCACCGCGCGAGACTTCGCGTACGAGGCGCCCGAGCAGATTCCGGCCGGCGTCACGACCGTACGCATGGTGAACGCCGGCGCCGAGCCCCACCATGCCGTCATTGCCAAGATCGACGCCGGCAGGACGGTGGACGAGCTGTTGGATGAGTACAGGAACGAGAACTACTGGCCCGAGTACGTCACCTACGTCGGCGGACCGGGTGAGGCCTTGCCGGGCGATACCTCCAGGGTCACGGTGCAGTTCGAGCCGGGCCACTATGTGTTGCTGTGCTTCATCTTCTCGCCCGACGGTGCGCCGCATCTGATGAAGGGCATGACGCGAACGCTGCGGGTGGTCGAGTCCCAGCAGCAAGCCGCTTCCGAGCCCACGCCCGATGTCGTGGTACGACTCGCAGACTACGCGTTTGGGTTCTCCAAGGCCGTGCCGAGCGGTGACGTCACCTTCCGCGTCGAAAACGCCGGGCCGCAGGTGCACGACATGGTGATCATCCAGACCGAGCCCGGGAGGTCCGTCGAGGAGTTCCTGGAGTGGATGGAGGCCGGTGAGGGCGGGCCGCCGCCCGGCCGCATCGTGGCCAGCATCACCGGCATGAACGCGGGGCGGCACGTCAGCTTCACGACGCACCTCGAGCCCGGCGAGTACAGCGTCATCTGCTGGGTGCCGGACATCGCGGATCTCCGACCTCACTTCCTGCACGGGATGATGCAGCAGCTCATGGTGAGCTGACCTTCAGCCTCACAGTGAAGACGATGGCCCCGTCGGCACAGCGCCGGCGGGGCCGTTTGACGCCAGGCAAGCAGGGTTTGGCATTCGACCGTACCCGCTTCTAGCTTTCCCGCCGAGCCGATTCAAGACACTCATTTACGAGGACCATCATGAAGCGCGTGCTCGCTGCAGTTACGATGCTCTCGGCCGTCGTGGCGGCGGCCGGATGCGCCAAGGGCAGTGCCCAGACCGCGCCCTCTCCCCAGGCCCAGGCGAGGGCAGCCCAGGAGCGGGAGAGGCCCAAGATCAAGCCCTACGGGGAGGTGATCACGGCCGAGGCCAAGTCCGACTCCGGCCTGTTCATCGTGCATCAGGTGGCGGACAAGTGGTACTACGAGATCCCGCTGGGGCTGCTCGACCGCGAGATGCTGCTGGTTTCCCGCCGGGCGCGTACCGCCGCGAACGTGGGCTACGGCGGTGAGAGAAACAACGTGCAAACCGTGCGCTGGCAGCGGCACGCCAACCGGGTGTTGCTGCGCATCGTGTCGCACACGAGCGTGGCGGCCGACTCGCTGCCCATCTTCGAGGCGGTGCGCAACGCCAACTTCGAGCCCATCGTGAAGGCGTTCGACATCGCGGCCTTCAAGCTGGACCCTGCCACCGACACGGTCGCGGCCGTCATCGAAGTGACACCGCTCTTCACCACCGACGTGCCGGTGCTGGGGCTCAACCGCGCCACGCGCGAGCGGTTCAAGGTCCGCAGCCTGGACAAGGAGCGCACCTTCGTCGCCTGGGCGCACAGCTATCCGCAGAACATCGAGGTACGGGTGGTGATGACCTACATCGCCACGGAGCCACCGTCCAATGCCTCGGCCGGCAGCATGTCTCTGGAGATGAACCACTCCATGGTCCTCCTGCCGGAGACCCCAATGCGAGCCCGCATCTGGGACGAGCGCGTGAGCTTCTTCAGGATCCAACAGGTGGACTACGGGCAGTCGGACCAGAAGACGACGACCCGACGCTACACCTCGCGCTGGCGCCTCGAGCCCGCCGACACCGCGGCCTTCCTGCGGGGTGAGCTGGTGGAGCCGGTGAAGCCCATTGTGTACTACATCGACCCGGCCACACCGGAGAAGTGGCGCCCTTACCTGAAGCAGGGCGTCGAGGACTGGAACGTCGCGTTCGCCGAGGCGGGCTTCAGGAACGCCATCATCGCCAAGGATCCGCCCTCACCGGAGGAGGATCCGGAGTTCAGCCCGGAGGATGTGCGCTACTCGGTGATCCGCTGGTACCCGTCGCCGGTCCAGAACGCCTATGGTCCGAGGGTCGTAGACCCGCGCAGCGGTGAGATCCTCGAGAGCGACATCGGCTGGTTCCACAACGTGCTGAACCTGCTGCGCAACTGGTATCTGGTGCAGACGGCGGCGGCCAACCCCGAGGCCCGTGGCGTCACGTTCGACGACGAGGTGATGGGGGAGCTGGTCCGGTTCGTGGCCGCCCACGAGGTGGGCCACACCATCGGGCTGCCCCACAACATGAAGGCGAGCGCCGCCTATCCGGTGGACTCTCTGCGCTCGGCGAGCTTCACCTGCACCATGGGCACCGCGCCGTCCATCATGGACTACGCGCGGTTCAACTACGTGGCGCAGCCGGAGGACGAGGGCGTCTGCTTCATGCCGGGCATCGGTATCTACGACAAGTACTCGATCAAGTGGGGCTACCGCCCCATCGTAGACGCCACGTCCACCGACGCCGAGCGGCCGACCCTGGAGAGCTGGATCCGGGAGCACGAAGACGATCCGATGTACCACTTCGGCGACCGCAGCGTCATCGATCCCACCTCGCAGACCGAGGCAATCGGCGATGACGCGATGCGGGCGAGCGAGTACGGGATCGCCAACCTCAAGCGCATCGTGCCCAACCTCGTGAGTTGGACCTACCGGGAGTCGGAGGACTACGCCGAGTTACGGGAGCTTTACGGCCAGGTGCAGGGGCAGTGGAACCGCTACATGGGACACGTGGCCACCTACATCGGCGGCGTGACGGAAACCCGCAGGCGATACGGGCAGGACGGGCCGGTGTACGAGTTCGTGTCCGAGGCGGACCAGCGCCGCGCCATGCAGTTCCTGGCGGAGCAGGCCTTCACACCGCCCGCCTGGCTGGTCGACGAGGACATCCTGCGGCGCATCGAGAACGTCGGCACAGTCGAGCGGATGCGGGGCCTACAGGTGCGGGCCCTGAACCTGGTGCTCGACCCTCGCCGCATGCAGCGCCTCATCGAGACCGATGCGAGAATCGGCCGCGCCGCCTACAGCCTGGGCGAGATGCTGGGTGACCTGCGCGGTGCGGTGTGGACCGAGTTGGGCCGGGGTGGCTCGATCAACGTGTACCGGCGCAACCTGCAGCGCGGCTACCTGGAGCGGATGGAGTGGCTCATGACGGAGGAGCCACCCGCGCTGCCGTCGTTCTTCGCCGGCTCGGTGAACGCAGTGAACGTGGCGCAGTCCGACATCCGCCCGTTCGTGCGCGGTGAGCTGGAGTCGCTGAAGCGGGAGATCCGGCCAGCGCTGAACCGCCGGATGGACCAGGCGAGCAGAGTGCACCTGCAGGACGCCCTCGCTCGCATTGACCACATTCTCGACCCGCAGGACTAGAGTCACACACTTCGCCCCTCATCGCCCCGCATTGGGGCGGTGAGGGGCACCGTGCATCATCGGCCGTCGCCGCTCGACCAGCGTCAGGCCCGCTCCACCTCTACCCGCGCATCGTTGTAGCACGCCCCGCCGCCCACGGCGCTCACGTGAGCGGGACAGAGCGCGGTCGCCGTGAACCCAGACAGCGACGCCCGGCGCCACGCGCCCTTGGGCATGGAGACCACACCGGGCCGCACGCGGTCGCGCACCCGGGCCACGCAGACCACCTCACCCAGGTCATTGTGCACCCGTACCGTGTCGCCGTCGGCGACGCCCCGCGCGGCGGCATCGTCCGCATGGAGGTCCGCGTACAGCGCGGCGAGGTTGTACTCGCCCATTGTGCTCGTGATGGTCTTCGACGTCGCGGGCGTGATCAGCGCCAGGGGATATTCGGTGCCTGGTGCCTCGTAGGCGAACGGCTCGCTGCCGAGCTGCGGCGGGGTGAGGTGGATCTTGCCGTCCGCCGTGAACGGGAAAACGGTGTCGAACATGACCGGCGCTTCGCCCGGGAAGTCGTAGCGCGCATGACCCCCGTCCACGATGCCACCATCCGCCTTGCCCCTGCCCAGTGAGAGCGCCTCCGTCACGCGTCGCAGCGCGGTCTCCTCGTCCCAACTGAACGGCTCATCGTCGAACCCCATGGCCTGCGCCAGCAGGGCGAACACCTCGTGGTTCGACTTCGCCTGGCCGGGGGGCTGCACCGCGGGTCGCACGCCGCCGGCTATGTAGCTGCCGTACCCCACGCGCAGGTCGCGGTGCTCCAGGAACGTGGTGGCGGGAAGCACCACGTCGGCGTAGGGCACCGTGTCGGTCATGATCTGCTCGTGGACCACGGTGAACAGGTCCTCGCGCTCGAGCCCGCGCAAAATCGTGTGCTGATCGGGGACGGTGACCACGGGGTTACAGTTGTAGACGAACAGTCCCTGCACCGGCGGTTGCAGCGGGTTGGTGAGCACCGCTCCCAACTCAGTCATGTTGATCTCCCGGGTGGTCCACTCCAGGGACCCCACCAGGGCATCTCGATCGAGCTTGGCGCCCCCGCTGTTGCTCAACGTGTAGCCGCCCCCTCGTACACCGAACTTTCCCAGCAGCGCCGGCATGGAGAGGATGGCCGCCACTGCCTGACCCCCGTTGCGGTTGCGCTCGAGTCCCCAGCCGCAGCGCACCAGCGCGGGGCTCGCCTCCGCATAGACTCGGGCCAGACGCTCGATGTCGGCGGCGGCGACTCCGGCTTCCTGCGCGGCTCGCTCCACCGGCCACTCCTCCGCAGCCGCCAGGATGCCCTCGAGCCCCACGGCGTGCTCTGACAGGAACGCCTCGTCCAGGCAGTTCTGGTCGCGCCACAACCGGATCAGGGAGAGCGCCACCGGAAGGTCGGTGCCCGGCAGAACCGCGAGGTGGAGGTCGGCCTCCCGCGCGGTCAGATTGCGGACCGGATCCACCACGGCCACGAATGCCCCACGGCGCTTCGCTTCCAGCACGAACGGCATCAAGTGAATGTTCGAGGCCTTGGGATTCGCACCCCAGATCACGATGCACTTCGCGTGCACGAAGTCCTCGAAGGCGACGCCCGGCATCTTGCCGTACATGCCCAGCGCCGCGGCCGTGGAAGGTGCCGCACACAGCGTGCGGACCAGCCGCGACGCGCCGAGCCGCGCGAAGTAGAGGTCGTCCAGCAGCCCGTCGCTCAGCAGTCCGTTGGAGCCGCCGTAGTGATAGGGCAGGATCGCCTCCCCACCCCACTCCTGCGCGATCCCACGAAACCGCTCCGTGATCTCCGCGATCGCCTCGTCCCAGCCGATCGGCTCGAACTCACCGGCGCCCTTGGGACCGACGCGACGCAGCGGGGTGTGCAGGCGCTCGGGGTGATACACCCGCCGGGCGAAGCGCGCCACCTTGGTGCAGATGACGCCCGCGGTGACGGGATGGTCACGTCGGCCCGCGATGCGCTCGATGCGACCGTCACGCACGGTCACCTCGAGGGCACAACCGTCGGGGCAGTCCAGGGGGCAGGTGGTGGGGATGACCTGATCAGCCATACGAGCAACCTAAAGCCGGGAAGCGGAAAGGAGAAACGGGAAAGGGGAAAGGCACTGGGGAACTGTCGCACCCTTCCCCTTTTCCCTTGCGCCTTTCCCCTCGAGCGGGCAAACAAGACCCCGCCCAGCTAGCCAACCTAGCCGGGCGGGGTAGATGCTACTCAGGTGTCGCCCTAGTGCCTGATCCTCACCCGCGAATTCCGCCGTACGTCGCGCCGGATCTCCATCCGAATGTTTCGGACCTCATCGCGGATCTCCTGCTTCATGCGATGGATCTCGTCTCGGATCTCGACGCACGGTCCCTGGTCGGTATGGCTCATGTGCTCGCAGGGGAGATGGTCTGCATCCAGATAGAGCCCCGTGAGGTAGTCGGTCCCGGCGAACTCCACGCTGCCGAAGCGGACCAGGTCCCCCGGATCGGAGAGGCAGTGCAGCGCCTTCTTGTACCCCATGGGTCCGTCGCGATCGATGGCGTCGGGATCGAGATGGAAGTAGCACGTGGCCAGCTCGTGGGCGTCGGCCTGGTTCGAGAGGTCGATCACCAGCGTCAGGCTGTCTACCGCACCGGGCTGCTCCCGCTGCACGACGACCGCATGGAGCTTCCCGACCTTGTCGCCCTCCACGTACATCGGCAGGAACGACAGCTCCATCGTTACCGGGTTCGAGCTGTGCTCCAGGCTGTCGGCCCAGGTCTCGATCTGGGCCTTCAGCGCGGCGGCGTTGCGCCAGCCCCAGAGGAGCCCCAAGCCCATCACGACCACGAGCGGCGCGCCCACCGCGACCAGCACCCTGCGAGTCGTAGACATAGTACCGCCCCCGAGTTCTCTGACTGGTTACGCCCTACCCTACGGGTTGCGCGCCCACCGGGTTTCACTGGGGCGCGGCCGACCGCCTCGGCCGCAACCTCTTACTAAACAATAAGTTACCGCACTCGGCAGCTACATCTCCAGCGGCACGTCCGTGTTGAAGATGTCGGCCACCACCTTCCACTCGCCATCCACCTTCTGCCACACCACCACGTACTTCCCGTGGTCCTCGATGCCCGGCGCGGCGTACTGGTAGGTGCCGTACTCCCACGCCATGTCCCCGGCCTGTGCGACCACGATCTTGACCGGCCCAAAGGTGAGCTCGGAATCGGGCACCCCAAGACCGTCGGCCCAGGCCTGCTCGATGGCTTCCGGCCCGATCGCGGGTTCAAGGCCGGGCTCCAGGTAGTAGCCATCGGCGGCGTAGAACGAGGCGCACTGCGCAGCGTCTCCCGCCTGGACGGCGGCGACCCACTGGGCGTCGAGGTCACGAATGGCTTGCTCTTCGGCCGCGAGGTCGACGGTCGGCTGGCATGCGGCCGTGAGCGTCGTAGCGGCCACCACGAGAATGAGAGCGGGGGCTCGGTATTGCATGGTCTCCTCCACGTTGCTGCGTAACGCCTGAATGTCCCGCCCGGTCGGCAGCGTGTCAACGCCGCAGCGTGCCGTATCGCGACACGCTCGTTTGCCCTTGCGACTGCCAGGCTATTGCGGTTCCCTTCACCGACAGGGCAGGCAGAGGGAGGACGCGAAGTGAAATTCAGCCAACAGCAGCTGGCTCGCGTGAAGCCCCTGTGGGACACCATGCTGAGCCACCGGTTTCTCAGCGAGACCCGAGACGGGGTCATTCCCGACGAGCGCTTCGCCGTGTGGATGCGGCAGGATTACCTGTTCGTGGAGGCGGCTATCCCGTTCATCGCGGCACTCATCCCGCGGGCGCCGCGCGAGCATTGGGAGCCCCTGGCCGGCGCGATCGCGGCCCTCGAGAAGGAGCTCAAGCTGTTCGAGGAGCGGGCCGCCGCGGTGGGTGTGGACCTCCGGGGCGCACCCCCGTCATTCACCAATCACGCCTACATCCAGTTCCTGCTCGCCACGGCGTACCGCGCCTCCTACGCGGAGGCCTACACCGTGCTCTACGTGGCCGAGAAGGCGTACCACGACTCCTGGAAGGTGGTGCAGGCGGGCATCGCCAGGGAGTCCAAGTGGTATCCCTTCGTGGAGAACTGGGCGGGCGACGCGTTCGCTGGTTACGTCGGCTACCTCGAAGGAGAGCTGGACAGGCTGGCCGAGCAGGCCGGCCCGGCGGAGCGGGAGCGCATGGCCGAGTACTTCGAGCTCACCACCAAGTACGAGATCGCGTTCTGGGAGATGGCG
>JABAOF010003961.1_pt8 | contig 28920 bp, 26 predicted proteins | sample 7062171 | NCBI WGS metagenome assembly JABAOF01 (sample SAMN14538628, study PRJNA623070) | marine sediment metagenome | biome: marine biome [ENVO:00000428]; feature: marine pelagic biome [ENVO:01000023]; material: deep marine sediment [ENVO:00002113] | place: India: Gulf of Khambhat ...
TTTGCACCAATAAGCACAACCATTCTAGCTATTCTATCCGCCCTTTTTGCGCGGCTAAGTTGGAAGTTACTCAAAAGACCATAGCGTATATGGAATAGCAACAGTGTGTACATTGTAACGTTCTGGATGAACCTATTATGACATTTTTTAGTCAGTAGATTTACATCTACCATAGGTTTGGCAGAGGGCTTAATATTTTCCCAAGCTGTCAGGAGGTACACTATCTGGATTCCATTTGCATCTGATTTTGTAAACCTAGATATTCTATATTAAAACCATTCATTTGTTTAGTTGCATTTTGAGAGATTGCTGTTTCCCATAAGTTGGACATCTTTTGAATTTTTTCGCTTGTTTCGACTAGCCATTTATTATATGCTGCAAGCTTTTTTCTTTACAGCCAAGGTTAAATTAGAAGGACTTTATTTTTTTGCTAATTTCTTTGAGATCATACTGGTCCTTCGCAATATTTTGATACGTTCTGAGAGAGTTTTCGAAACAGACAAAATCATCAGATTATATGGGTGATGCAAGGCAGAAGATATCTCGCACGAGTAAAGGATGGCATTTTCCTGAATTGGAAGAGAAAGAAGTGACCATTCGCCACAATTGCATTTTCTTTTCTTATATGGACTCTGGCACTTCAAGTGTGTAGAGTATCAGATGAAGTAGGTACTCAACCAGCTTGTCATCACTGGGGAATAATTGGACTCTCTCGCTCATCTCTCGAACATAACCCAATAAACTGAAGGAGAGATGTAATTTGACCATTAGACTAGCTTCTGGCATATCTTTGAAGAAGCTGAGGTCTTTGATCTTCTGAGCGATTGTCTGATAGAATGATACAATTATTGGCTGCATGTCCCTTGCCAGCTCAGGACTTCCTCTACTTGTTACTCGCATGGCTACTCCCAGTATCATGTCTTCTCGATGCATGGCTATGTAGCTCTGGATGAGGTCTCTCCAGGACTCTCGAAAATTCCCTTCAGTGACCTGATCAAAATTGGCCAGTTTCAGATACGACTGGATGTTTCTCTTCATTATCTCCTTGAGGATGTCTTCCTTTCCTTGCGGAAAATAGCGATAGACTGTTCCGATACTGAGGCCTGCCTTCTCAGGGATGTCATTCACGCTAAAGCCTTCATAGCCCTTTTCAGCAATAAGGTCCGCCATCACGTGAATTATCTTTTCAATCTTAGATGACTTGTCGCGTTTGAACTTCTTGTCAGAATCACCCATGCACATACAATTCGGAGCGCACTCTTAAACCTTACTAGATGAGCGCTTGCTCACTTAGAAAAAAATATAAATGAGCAGACGCTCAGTTATTATTGAATGTACAATTCGTCATCAAGTTTCTTTGAGGAATACAAATGAGCAAGAAAAAGAAAAAAAATATCGGCGAAGGTCGAACGGATAATCTCTTTGGAGTCCTGAGTGATCCTGAGACAGATTGGGCATTTCAGCGAACTCTGCAGTATGCCTATGTTGGAGCCGCAACGAATGGTGAGTGTCTCTATGCTGCCAGTAGAATCGACGTGCGCGATGGAGAAACATGGATTCGCGAGTGGTCTGAGCTAGGAGAACGTGTGGAAAGGCAAGCACAGAAATCCCTAGATGGAAGACACAAGATAAGCGCAAGGACGGGATTTCTCCGAGCCTCCAACTACTATCGAACAGCTGAGTATGGAACTCCGCCTGACCATCCACTATTTCATGTCTTATGGCGGAAGAGTGTTGATACCTTCGCTAAGGCAAGTGCTATGTTTGACCCACCAATTCAGAGCGTCGAGATCGAATTCGAAAGCAAGAAATTACCTGGCTATTTCTGGAAGCCTGACAATTCCGATAATCCCCGCCCCACGCTAATCGTAGCTGGTGGTAATGACACTTCATTAGAAGAGCTGGTCTTTCTATGCGGTTTTGATGCAGTACAGCGAGGATACAACTTCTTTGCTTTTGAGCATCATGGCCATCGAGGTGCAGTCCACCTATACAAGGACTTCGTCAAACAGGCAGACTATGAGACCGTCTATGGTGTTGCATTAGATTGGTTGACGCAACAACCAGGAGTTGATGACCGGATCGCACTTACTGGTTTCAGTTTTGGTGGCTATGTAGCTGCTAGAGTTGCAACTTATGAGAAGAGAATCAAGGCGGTTATTCCGAGTAGTCCATTGATTGACCTTGACACTATGACCCGGGCCTTCTGGATGGCGATTCCAAAATGGGTTCCAGACAGGCTGATAGGCTGGGCCTTCAAGAGAGCCATGAAGAAGTCGCCCCTGCGAAAAGCTCTGAAGGAGTACTCCGACTGGACTACTGGGCTCTTTGGAATTGTCTTCACATCAATAGAGGAGAAACTAGCTGTTGCGAAGGACTGGAAGATCCCCCTTGAGGACCTTGCCACTACGGAGTGTGCAGTGTTGGGTCTAGTAAGTGATCGCGAGGGTGAAGAGCTGCTTCGACAGGCCCATCAGTACATAGACACAATCTCATCCGAGACAAAGAGCCTGTACATATTATCTCTCGAAAAGGATGGGTCTGATGACCACTGTCAACTGGACAACAGAATTCGGGCGAATCAAGTCATGTTCGATTGGCTCGACGAAGTTTTTGGGCATTCAATTGATCCAACGGAACTAGGTGCTGTCACTGAATCTGTTCTACGCCTGTAGTCTCAATCTCTCTCCGCCAAGAATTCATCATTGTTGTTCGTCAGATAACGGGTGATAAAGGTGAGGCTGTGGAGTTCATCTGGAATAATTATCGCTTTACATAAGGCTATAACCAGAAAAAAACCAAAAAGATAATTCGCGTTCGATGTAGCATAGCAATGTGTCCCGCTGAAATCTGATTGTACACAGGCTTGTGATGGTTCCACGCTAATAAATTGTCATATTCCAGAAGGTGGAAAGCCATCAGCTTCACCAAGTGTTGTTATCGCTTGATTCTCTAAATCCTCATCCCGTTGCTTTTCAGCATTCCAAAAGAACACTGTGTAAAGAATTGTTTGCACTCCATACAATCCCAGAGTTAGCCAGAAGGGTATCAGGTATAGTTCCTGATCGAATAAGTATCCGGCAAATTGAACGCTAGTGGCGCGACCTACACTCATTGCCGAGCTATTTAGGGCTTGAAGATTCGGTCGCCAAGAACTTGGAACGAGTTCCATGCGCAATGTCTGACCAATTGGCATGGCCGCATTCATTAATGCGCCTCTGAGCAAATAACTCACAATGGCAACAACTGGGTTAACCACCATAGCAAGTAGTATGATGAAGGGTAAGGAGAGCGCTTGGGTGATTGCTACCGATGGAACTTTACCAATACGAACAGCTAGAATCGGTGACAATAGTACTCCTGTCGCCATGGTTGCCTGCCCAAATCCTATGATGATTCCAACCATATACGTTGGTAGATTATAAAACTCCCAGAAGAAGACGTTGATCAAGGGGACAATAAGCCCCGCACCCAGCCCTATTAATATGGAACAAATAATGAATCGTATAACAATGTTGATTCGACCTTTTGGTTCACCTGAATCTGCAAGGTCGCCTTTCTTTTTCATCACATCTTCTGATGTTGCTTTTGATTGTATATCCTTTAGCCAAAGAAGAGGAACAATCCCTATCACACTGGACAACACCCAAATGAGAAGAGAAAGTTGAAAGGTAATCGGGCTATCCAAAGGAACAACTAGCCATATAGCAAATAGTCCCGGTAGAAATCCCCCCAAGAGACTTCCAAAAAAACTACTACTAATCCGTGAGGCTTGAGATGTCCCAAACAAATGAGTACGCTCATAGGAAGAACTACTCCGTGCCATCAACGGACTATACGAAGTTATCGATAAACTGTTCCCGAAATAAAAAACCACCATCATCATATAAAGTATTCCTGGAAATGGAAGTGTTATGAGTGTCCCTGCAGCTATTGCCATAATAATGCTGGACAAAATCATTGCATACTTTTCGCCTATACGAGTAGTGTAGGGACCAGCCAATAAGGCTCCAACCGCCATTGTATACAATCCTAGGGATAAGAGCCCAGCCACAAAAGCAATTGAATATCCTAGTGATAACAGGTACAAATTAAAAATGGCTTGATAGATACCAAATCCAAGCCGAGTAATTGCTTGGCTCACTATAACTCGTTTGGCATCTGGAGTGAACCTACGAACTCGCTGCCAATAAGCATCTGCTTCAGAACTAAGACTTCGCGAGAGGTTCACCGATTGATCCTCCATAGCACCAGAAAATTGAGGATGCATCCACGTATTCTTATGACGGTGGTTCGATTCAGCCTCGTTTTGGAAGTAATAAAAGTTTGTGAAGGGATAAGAAAAAAGAAGATGCGACGTCGCAACACTCAAAGGGCCCATGTATTTATGTTTGCGTTAGGCTCCTTTCTTCTCTTCTTTTTCAAGTTCGGATATTTGTTCGTCGATTTGCTCGATGTAGTCTTCAAGTCGTGCCTTCATGGCTTCAAGTCCCTTGATTTGGGCCTTTTTACTTGGTTCGTAGCCAGGGCCGCAGCACATCGCACTCATAAACGGTGCCATTTTCATGAAACCCTGATGATATCCTTTAGGTCCACACATAGCTGATTCACCTCTACTCCGATTTATCAGAGCTCTTCAAGTCGGTGAGCCTTTGCTCCACCCATTTCAGTTCTCGTTCAAGGTGTTTGCGATACTGTTTCAAAAAACGAAGATGACGCGGTGAACAATGTCCAGTTTTGAAATCACTTTGCATTTTCATGACCATTATTGCTATTGGGCTCTGTTCTCTCATACTCCAATCTAATAAGTCGTCTTGAACTTCACTATTCATGCTCGTCCCCAGAAATCGCCAAAAATGGTCTTGCACTTGAAATTCTGAGCGGAGGTTGTGAAAGGCTTCGCGTAACATCTTTTTTCCTTTGGGTGTCAACTTGTACTCTACTGCATCAGGTCGATCAATTTGAGTAACACGTTTACTCGATACTAGTCCCTTTTCAGCCATTCTGTGGAGTGCAGGATACACTGTTCCGCTTTTAAGTCGCCAGCTTCCGAGTTTCCCTTGCAATCCTTGCAATACCCCATATCCGTGTGTTGGGCCACGGTTGAGAAAGGCTAGAATGATGAACTCGACTTGGCTGATGCGTCCTTCGCTGGTGTTGATGTGCCTTCTGCCACAGAATGCCATTATGTAGTCACCTACTTATGTAGAACTCTACTCAGCTATGTAGAAGCCTACATATAAAAATATTCTTTCACTATCGCTTCTTATGATTTAACGCTATCGTTTTCAGTTAATTACGAAAATCCTTGACTTCTTTTGGTGCGTTAGAATATCCATAAATAGTTGGGTTGGCGATAATTCCTTTGAAGCTCCTTATTGCTGCGGCAACGGGTACAGGTATATTCAACGCAATTCTAGCGGGTAACTTAAGAAATACTCCGAGCGGAGAAATTTCCTAGTTTTCTGTTTATGCCGGAAGGCTTTGAGGAGCAAAATATGAGGTTTAAAGAAAAATGCGTCGAAAATTTCTATCTCTTACAACTCTCCTACTAGCACTAACGCTTTTACAAGTAAGTACGCCATTCAGTTTTGCAACCTTTATGCCCGGATACTATAATTCAACCGTAGCCTCCGTTTCAATGGATCCGATACCTGTAGACACCTTAACCATGCTTACATTCAATTCAACGTATGATTCGCAAGTTTACGCGCTATTAGTATCGAATCCAACACAGTTCAGTTTCAATATGTCCTTATACGTTGATTCCGCGCCACCCGGTCCATTCACATCCGTTTATTTTAACGTCAATCTTCGCGGGAGTGGCACCGAATACATTCCACACCTCAATCAACAACTCTTTGAAGTCAACCAATTCTGGTCTGACAACTGGTGGTGGCTAACACTCGGTTATTCTGATACCAGTTATACCGAGTTTTTGACAATCCAGTCTGGTTGGCTAATCCTCGAATTTGATTTCGATTGGGATGATCCCACTGACCAGCTAAGTGTGAACTTCACACTAAGTCAGCTTTATGATTTAGATACAGCACAGTCCTTTATGTGGGATCAAGATATTCTAACAAGCTGGCAAGACGATATGGAATGGGAAGCTTGTACGTTCATGCTTCCTGAAGCCAATTTATACAATGTATCTTTATATGGAGAAATGGATTACACAACGACTGGTAGCTGGGGTGGAAATCTCAATTTTCAACCCTTCATGGATGTTGATTTTCTCGATCGTACTTATGGATCTCTTCTCCCGATTGACACGTACAATCCTTCGTTTGCTATACCTGCGGGTGCTGGTTCAGGGAACGCTAATTGGACCTACTGGGAACTCTACAAACTAGCACCAGATGACTACTATCTCTTTGGACAAATTGGAACATTCGAATACCTCAACAGCAGTTCTGTATCTCTTCAAATGAATATCGAACCCCTCGGTATGTCAATGCTTGAAATTAACCAAACGATTAATCTCAGTTTCGATAGTACACCAACCGGGTCTCTTGCATATGTTGGTATTCACGCCCCACAAATGTACACCTATGAATTATACTTTGATAATCACATTGGGGCCAACTGGTCTGTTGATTGTGTCGATGTGGATACAGGATGGCTTCCACCTACCTACGCCTATTATGAAGATGCTTCATCGTACACGATTTTTGAAAATCGATTAGAAAATAGCTTTGTATTTTCCATACCAATGATGGATCCTACTCCAACGTCATCAATACTTGGAAATGAGTATCTTGAAGCATACGTGTTTGGGGGCACCAATGTTGCCTACATTAATGGCTCTGCTACAGGCGCGACATTTGCTCCAGGTGGCTATCAAAATACCTTTGATACTTTTTACATCCAAATCATCGCATCACCGTTTGGAGGAACACCAACTTCCGAGTTCAATATTACCTTCAACTTCGAAGCATATAATGTTGCCAACCTTCTACCGAGTGGGGCTACCTTTGCAATCAATCAGACTATCGGACCTTTCTACCAAGCTTTTGCTCTCCCAGTGATTAGCGGCTTCGAATATGACTTGACAGTTTGGGCATCAGATTACAACAACTCAGGTGTTGTAGGGATCTTCTTGGCGCCCGTTTCTCAATTTTACCTAGATTGGCAGTGGATGGGATGGGTTCCGCTTTATCAGACGACTCCACCAGGCTTGATACCAATGCAGGTAACAAATGTAAATGAAACTGCTGGGCTGAAGTTCATCGCAGTGCGAACCACAACCTTGTTTTTTGGACTGATGGGTGTGTCTATGAGTGGACCACCTCCAAGTGATACGACCGAAGTCACTGCCAACATTACGGAATCAGCTCCGCCATTCTATGCCCTGGGTACCGTCGTTACTGAAACAATACAGGATACAGATTTGACTGTGTACAGTGTGAGCATCGTTGCAGGAACTAGCTATCGTCTCAGCCTCTCACTTAATGTGGGTGGTAGTTATGCACTTTGCTCCGTCTTTGATGGGTTCGGTTATACACCCTTTGATGCCAGTCTGTTTACACTTTATCTTGAAACAAGTAGTAGTTATCTCAATTCCTCCATCACCTATCAAGCTCTGACCAGTGGACCTGTGACCATCTTTCTAATTGGACGTGGAACAGTTTCCTTCAGCCTTACACCTATTGGTGAAGCACCAGGTTCTTTCGTGCTAGGACTAATGATTGGACTTATTTTCATGATTGTAGGAGTCATTATCGTCTATGTCGTCATGAGACGAAGATTCTAACTCACTTCATTCACCGGGCTAACGGAGTAGCCGTCCTGCTCAGCCCGGTTCCTTATTTTTTTTGGGTTTTATTGGGTCCTAACCTGGTTTGGGAGTCTGCGTTTCTGTTGTTTTTTTTCGATCTTCCAGAAGAAGCCTGCGTATAGTACGGTGGAAACCGAATAGCTGGTCAAAGTAAACCAAAATGGAATCAAAAATAAGCCTTGATCAAAGAGTGGTCCTGTAATGAGGGTGCTAATAGCCCAAGGGAAGTTCCAGGCAAAGGAGGATACAGCACTCATTTGGGGGCGATACAGTTCAGGTGTCAACTCCATTCTTAATGCTTGGTCAACAGGTCCGCTTGCATTCATGAGCACCACTCGAAAGATATAGCTTGCGATGGCTACATATGGATTGATGATTGTGGCAATGAGAAAAAGGAATGGTAGGGAAAGACTTTGTGTGACGAGAACGGTTTTGACTTTTCCGATTCGTGTGGACAAAACTGGAGAAAGAAAAACCCCAGCTGCAACAGATAGTGACCCGAAGCCTTGAACTAGCCCAACCATGAAGGTTGGAAGATTATAGAATTCCCAGAAGAAAATATTCAGATATGGGATTACAAATCCTGCACCTAGACCAATGAATAGATTTACTATGCTGAAGCGGAGGAGAAGGGTTCGTACATTTTTTTGTGTAACGGGCTCTAAGTCTCCAACTTCAGGTTTAATTTCTGCAACTGGTGGATAATCTCCTTCGCGAACGATTACAAGGGGAATGATGCCAAGGGATAGTGGTAGGGCTTGGACGAGAAGTGCCATTTGGAAGGTTATAGCGCTATCAAGGGGAAAATTAAAGGTGATTGCAAAGATTCCTGGAAGTAACCCTGCTAGGGTATTAGCGATGAAGGAGCTTAGGATCATTAAAGAATATGAAGTTCCAAACAGGTGTGTGCGTTCATAGGGTGTACTGCATTTGGTCATGAAGGGGCTAAATGCCACACTAAACATGGCGGCGCCGAGTCCACTTAGCATGGCAGTTGTATACAAAATAAGAGGCAGCGGAAATAAAACTTGACTAAGTGAGGCAAGCAGCAGGATGAACGAGGAAAGGATTAGTGATTTTTTCGTTCCAAATTTTGAAACAAATGATCCCATAATTAGTGAACAGATCGCCATGGTAAAGGCGTTGATTGACATGAGGCTGCCTATGAAAGTGTTACTATATCCCAGGCTGATGAGATAGAGGTTGAAGAGAGTTTGGGCAATTCCCCAGCCGAAAGCGCGAAGGACATTGGCTAAAATGAGCTTTTGTGCATTAGGTGTAAACTGGCGTATACGCTGCCAATATCCAACAGCATCCTCGCGTAGCATGTTACTCACGGGTTTCTCCTATAATAGAGAAGTGACCATAGAAAGAGCGTATTTTAAGCTACTGTCTATAACAAAATCGATGAATCTACAAATCGTATTCTCGAAAAACTTCACGTTGAATCAAATATCGAAGAATTTCGGCTGTTCCTCCTCCAATTGTCATGAGCCGTGCATCACGAAGGAACCGTTCAACCGGACGTTGTTTTGTATAACCGATTCCTCCTAGCACTTGAAGTGCCTCTGTAGCGGTTTCAATAGCTTTCTCACATGCATAGAGTTTTGCAATTGCAGCATCTTTTGTAGCGGGTTTACCTTCATCAATCATTCGTGCTGCTTTGAAGGTAAGCAATCGTGCTGCTTCAAGTTTCATTGCCATATCTGCAATTTTAAAACTAATACCTTCAAACTCGCGGATCTTCCTACGGAATTGTACCCTATAATTACTATAATGCACTGCTTCTTCCATGGCAGCACGAGCAACACCGTTCATTTCTGCAGCAAGGATTGTTCTCTCAGCATCTAATCCTGCCATTACTACACGAAACCCCCCATTCAAATCTCCAAGGATTTGTTCTTCTGCTACTTCTACATCATTTAAGGCAAGTCGACCTACATGGGCACCATGCATACCTAGGAGCTCATATTCCTCAACTACTTCAAAACCCTTCGATTTTGTTTCTACGATAAATGCCGTCATACCCTGTTTAGCTTTCACTTTCGGATCCGTTACAGTATAGCAGAGCAAGTAATCAGCTACCGGACCATTTGTGATAAATCGTTTTTCTCCATTGATAACATATTTATCGCCGCGTTTTTCAGCTCGTGTTTCTATTCCTGCAACATCACTTCCCACATTGGGTTCGGTTATCCCCAAAGCACCGATTTTTTTTCCCTGAGCCACAGGTCTCAAATATTTCTTCTTTTGTTCTACTGTTCCAAATTCGAATACTGGATGAGCAAATAGAATACAAGAGGCCACTCTTGCCATATCAAGACCTGCATGCACAGCACAGATTTCCTCAGTAACTAAGACTTCATAAATCAGACCCTTACCGATCCCTCCATATTCAGGTGGGTATCTAGCTCCTAAGTATCCGGCTTTTCCGAATTTTCGAATTATATCCCATGCCTCAACTTTTCCTTGCTCAATATCCTCTACAACCGGTGTTAGGGTTTTTTGTACAAAATCTCGAGCATCCGCTTGAAATTTTAGCTCATCATCAGATAAGAACGATAACTTTGTCACAGAAATCACATCGCAGACAATTTCAAAGCCGAAAAATAATAGGCTCTTGTTTTTAAAGTGCTTTGCTACGCACTAAAAACAAATCTAATCAAGCTAAAAAAATTATATTACTTTTTACGCCTTGATTTATGCAAGGCTGTAACAGCTTGTTGTCGGGTTTGTCTTTTAATTTCCTCAATTTGCTCAATTGCAGGAAGAATGGTGTCTACCAAATCACTCTTCGCTTGTATTCCTTCATGGGTAAGGAACGCTACCGCCTCGCTTCGACTTTTAAAAATCTCTAAGGCGATCAAAGCATCGACAATGCGAAGATCACTATCCCATAGTCGAGTCATTACGATATTATCACGACGTTTAGCCTCAGGCAGATCGCCTTTCATAAAGAGCTGCTTGAGCTCTTCCATTACTTCTTGCTTTAAAGTTGGGGAGATCGCTAAATCTTCGGATGAAATTGAAGCGGGTGCTGTTTTTCGTTTTGATTTAGCTTTCGTTGATTGGGTCATAGGCCTTCCCTACCATTCAAGGTGATTCAAACATTACATTTTAGCGTTACGCCTCACCATCTTTACGCGTTACATTTTTGCACTTCTTGTTGAGGTTCGTGATAGGGGCAAGCTTATATACGATGTAGAATACCCCTATTCACCTTAACAGTGTTAAGGAGTATGGTTCTGGAGGCGTATACGAGTGCCAGAAAAAAACAAAAGCAGTGAAATAGAAATTCATCATCGGATTGATGCACGAGGTTTGTATTGTCCAATCCCCGTATACAAAACACGTCAAGCCGTATTGGAGGCGAAACCCCAAGAAGTGGTTGAAATTCTTTCAGATGATCCTGCTTCTGAAGAAGACATTTCACGATGGGCGAAACGAACTGGAAATACAATCCTTCATCTTGAACACTGTGATGATTATTTGCGGTTCCTAATTCAAAAAACAGATAGGTGAAAAATAATGGCGGTGAAAATGCTCTATGTCGTAGTTAGCGGTATAGATACTCCAGAACGCCTTTATGCCCCTTTTATACTTGCTACAACGGCCTGTCATTTAGATATTGATGCCACGATTTATTTTGTCATTAAATGTGTGACGGTCATGAAGAAAGGTGAAGCAGAGAAAATTATGATGGGTAATTTCCCGCCACCTAATGAAGTAATTGAGCAAACAATTAAGGCGGGTGTTGAACTCGTAGCCTGCGATCAAAGCACTCAAGTGCTGGGAATAGATCGAGGTGGATATGTTGAAGAATGTGGTGTCGTTGGTGCCACAACATTAAACGATCTTGCCTCAGAAGCTGATGCAATCCTCACCTTCTAGCGGAAATTGATATGTGGGAGACAGGAAAAAATGGTAATACAAACTAATTTCAATCATAGTGCGGGTGTTCCTGTCGATGAACGTGTGCTTAAAGCCATGGAACCCTATTTTCGCACTTACTATGGAAATCCATCATCAGTGCATACAGCTGGCCAGCAATCTGCCAAAGCAATTGCCAATGCTCGGGTTCAAGTTGGGCAACTAATCGGCGCTGAATCCAAGGATCGAATATTATTCACAAGCGGAGCCACAGAAGCCAATAACTTAGCACTACAAGGATACGCGTATCGCCATCGACGAAAAGGGAATCACATTATAATCTCTCAGGTCGAGCATCTAAGCATTATTAATACTGCAAAATTCCTTAGCAAACAAGGCTTTGAATATACTCAGCTACCTGTTGATAAATACGGTATTGTCGACTTAAAAGCACTTGAAAAAGCGATTACGGAACAAACTATTCTACTTTCAATTCAACATGCTAATAATGAAGTAGGAACAATCCAACCACTAGTGGATATAGCAAAAATCGCTAACGATGCTGAAGTTCCCCTTCATGTAGACGCCGTTGCAAGTGTCGGTCAGATACCGATAAATGTGTCAGAATTAGACATTGCAATGCTCACCCTTTCTTCAAATGACATATATGGACCCAAAGGCATGGGTGCGCTTTATGCAAAAAAAGAAATTGCCCTCCAGCCAATCCTACTCGGAGGAGGTCAAGAATTTGGAATCCGTTCTGGATCTGAAAATGTACCTGGAATTGTAGGTATGGGTGTCGCCGCTGAGATCGCAATGAATGAACTTCCCAAACATGCAGAACACCTCTCAGGACTGCGTGATAAACTAATTAGCGGTGTACTTGAGAGGGTAGATGAAGCATACTTGAATGGTCACCCCATAAAACGCCTACCTAATAACGCTAACATTCGATTTAGTTACATTGAAGGAGAGGCCATAACTTTGCATCTAAGTTTCCAAGGATTCCTCGTTGCAACTAGCTCCGCATGCACTTCGAAAACACTTGCCCCCTCACATTGTTTACTAAGTATGGGTATCTCAGAAGCTGAAGCGCATGGTGCACTCCAGCTAACTTTAGGTCGTGAAAACACGAAAACACAAATCAATCTATTCGTCGATATATTACCGCCGATTATTGAAAAACTTAGAGCTATGTCACCACTTTCAAAAGATGTCCCCTATGATCTTTTCGAAAGCGAGGATAAAGAACATCACCATCATTAAGTATAACAAAACGAGATGAATAAAACATGTACAGTGAAAAAGTTGTAGAGCATTTCGCCAATCCCCGAAATATGGGTGAAATGGAAGACGCAGATGCCGTCGGAAAAGTCGGTAATCCAACATGTGGAGATCTCATTTGGATTTACATCAAGGTTAAAGATGATATCATCACAGATGTCACTTTCAAAACATTTGGATGTGCTGCTGCAATTGCCACTTCAAGTATGGTAACTGAACTCACGAAAGGCAAGACTCTGAAAGAAGCCTACAAGATAACCCGAAACGATGTTGCAGATAACCTTGAAGGATTACCACCAATCAAGATGCATTGCTCTAACTTGGCAGCAGATGGTCTACACAAAGCTATTGAAGAATATTTGCAAAAAACTGGTCGCACCATTGATGATCTTTAGTAGTCTGAGTTATTCATCAGGCGAAGCTATCAGTTTCTCAATGATTGCCTTGAAGGTCTCCGATGAGAGAGCACCTTTGATAAGATAGTCTTTGGCTCCCATGTCCATGACTTCTTGAACGGTTTCATCGTCGTCGATAGCAGTTAATGCGACGATTGCTACCTTTGGGTAATCAGTTGAGACCTGGCGGATTAGTTCGGTTCCGCTGATTTTTGGTAACACCAAATCAACGAAGAAGATGTGCGGGGGATTAGCCTTAAGCTTTTGGAGAGCTTCTTCCCCATCTACAGCGGTCTCTATTTCATAGTCTCTAAGTAGTAACTGCGCCGCTCGAAGGAATGTTTCAGAGTCATCTGCTAACAGAATTTTTATGCTATGCGATTTCTTGGAAACCAATTTGTGGTTTTCCCTCCACAAGGTGTGTATAGATACAATATTGAGGAGTCGGGGGATTGATACCATGAAATATTGTGACTCCTTCCTTAACAGCTAAATTAACATGAATGTCCGAAAGATCCGCCAAATATTGGTTAATCTCTGGCGTACTACTATAGCCGATAGTGACGGCGAGGTTACTTTCGGTAGCTGTGTCGTTGGCGATGCGTGTTGCCCATCGGGGGAGTTCCGCTGGACCGAGCCAGGAATGCAGCCAGCCAAAACCGACAATACTAAGAAGGTCTTTGCACCCCTGATTCCGGAGTTCTTCTAATACCATGCTCCAGGCATTTTCAAGGTCAGAACTTTCACGAAAGGCTACCGTCTTATAATATGGTTCGCCAAGCTCTCCAGTCGCACTAGATACACCCAGACTTGTAGCCGCGCTTGCGAAAAGGCGAAGGTGTGTATTTAATTGATCAACAAAACCATAACGTAATGCGGCGGCTTTAAGGCGGCGAAAACTGAGTTTGTTGGGTGGTACAATAACTACTCCACTTTTTTGTCGAAGAAAGTTTGCAATCATATTAAGTACTAGGCTATTGACCGTTTCATTGGCTACTCCTTCAGAGACATTGAGGAAAAAGGTGCTCCCACGACGGAAACCACCAAAGATGGCGTCAAGTTCTTTTATACCTGATGAGAATCGACCACCTGTATGGGGAATAACCTCAAAATCCGAAACGCGAACAGCCTGCTCTGAATCATAAGAGTACAAAATAGTAAACCGATTACCACGAAGTGAAAACCCGCGCGTGGCTTGATCGATTGGAGTTCCACGCAACTTTATAATTCGGATACTTCGCCACATACGTCCTTCTGTAAGTTCTTTAGTTACACAAACAATTCCATCGACAATGTGATCTAACGGTGATTCTTCAATTCCTTCAAAAACTAGAATAATTTTTCCGCTCAGTATACGACCAAGATTCGTTAATGCGCTTGTCAATCGCTGAGGATCTGCCTGTGCCGCTTCAATAATTGCATCAAATGAGTCAATGATGCAAACAGGAGAGGTCATATCTCGTAGTCGATCATTTACAGCACTAATGAAGGTCAGCTCATCAGAATAAACCATTCGTGTTTTAGAGGGTTCCCCGGATTCAAAAGGGGCTTCTGGAACACCCATTATTGTAGGGGTGGCATCGACAATTTGGCTTTCCGGAAGCATCTCGAAAGCCCATGGAAACTGAGATTTCAAATTTGTGCTAGCAACACGTGAAGAAAGATAGATGAAGTTTTCAACGCTGAATCTGTCAGGAAGTGATTTAGTGAGTTGGTCTAAGAGAGATAAAGCAAATGTTGATTTGCCAGTTCCTGACCGTCCTTTAACAAGTAGCGTCTGTCCTTGTTCTTTTTTCAAGAATTCGATGAGTTCTGATGGGAAGGTCACGAGTTTGAGCACCTTTTATTTCTTTATTGTGTTGCCATTTCCGTATGTTCTAAGAGTAATTGTGAAATGATCTGGAAAAGTTCTTTGACGTTCGTTCCGTCTTTTGCGGAAGTTTCAGTATATCCTAGCATTTTGAGTTTTTTTCCAATCTTCTCAGCTAGCGCAGGTTCAACAACTCGGTCTTCTCTCAAATCGCTCTTATTACCCACAAGATATAGAAGTACATCCGGTGCGCCCTGCTTTACATCGTTTACCCACTCATTAACACATTCTAAGGTATCTTTTCTAGTCAAATCAAATACGACAATAGCAAAATCGGTTCCAAAGAGATACTGTACACGAACACGCCGAAAGGAGGTTTGGCCTGCCAGATCCCACACCTGAAGTGAAATATCTGAATCCCTGATAGCGGTCTTGAATGTAAATATCGCCGCACCTAGAGTTGCTTTGTACCCTTCTTCAAAAGCATCAGTCATATAACGCTTGATGAGTGAGGTTTTCCCCACGGCATAATCACCAATGATTGAAACCTTGAACATGTAACGGCTACTTTTTGGTACCATTCTGCGTTATCACCAAACCCAGTGTTGTTTCCCTCAGATGAGTATTTTCGATTAGAGTGATTTAAGCCCGTCGGTTTTGTTTCTCATGCTTTCTCCATTTTTAGTGATTATTGAATGGGTGGTAAATCGGAGACCTGAATACCTTTGTCACCTATTATAAGGAGGAGGGGGTTCATCTGGTGACTTGTGCCCCGCATTTTACCGATTTCAATAGTTCTAATTCGTACAGTTCCTTGGCTCATAAGCTTCAAAATGATCACCCCGTCCATTAGAAATCCTTCAACATCGAAACGACCGATGCTATCATCTGTTGGACTTTCCACTGCGACTAAGCAGGTTGCTTTGCTCATACGGAGCGAGCGAACCATGTTGAGGAGATCATGTCGAATACGAAACAGATCCTTATGTTGAAGAGTCAGTGTTGATACCGAGTCGATGGCTACTCGTTTTGCTTTAACGCGGCGTATTTCGCGATGAATTAAAGATAATAATGATTCCATCGTGAATTCTTCGCGACCAAGCACGGGGTGTTCTGGTTTAAGAACCACTCGTTCATTTTGAATCATCGGTGAAGCATCGACGAGTGCAATTAGTCCCCTATCGATGAGTTCTTGGAGGTCCCACCCAAATTGCTTCATATTTCGAACTGTCGATTCAATAGATTCTTCCATCGACACTAGTACACCTGGTTCCTTGAGTTCCATGGCGCCTTTGATGAGAAATTGGTTCATCAGAATCGATTTGCCAGTTCCTGGTCCTCCACTAATAAGAATCACCGCGCCTTTTGGAAATCCTCCGTGCAATGCTTCATCTAAGCCTGGTATGCCTGATTTTGTCTTTTCAGCCACACTAATCCCCCGATTATATGGTCTCCTTATATTCAAGTCCCAATTGATGGCTTAAGAGGTTTGCGTATCTCTTCAAAGTATTTAGAAACATCTACAGACTTCCCAAAACCTTTTTTCTTTTCAAGAGAGCTAGAATACGAACTCGGCACTTGCGAAGTAAATACGATTTGCTAGTGATATTACCGAGGGGGCTATCGTGATTCTCGATCCAATCCTGCAGGGAGGACTCCCTCATGGAACCAGTATTGCATTGATAGGACCACCAGGTTCAGGAAAAACTTGTCTTTGTCTTCAATTAGTGTTGGATGCAGTAAATCAAGGACTTGATGGCTTATATCTTACAACTGAAAATACGCCATCTACTTTAGTCGAATATGCTCAAGGTTTTGGAATTCCTCTTCCAAATCAACCCACGAAAAACCCAATCCAATATGTCGATGCTTATAGCTGGAGAATTGGAATGCAAAAAGATCCATTTGCTTTTAGTCGAATTAGTAATCCTGGGAATCTTAATGAAGTAAATTTGATTATTACCGATCAAGCCAAACTTTTGAAGCCGGGTTCCATTGTTATTATTGATTCTATATCAGGTCTAAGCCTATCAGCTCCTGATGAACAACGAATTCGAACTTTTGTACATAGCCTTGCACAAAGGATTTGCATTCAAGGAAAGATTCTCGTTTTAATTCTCGAAGACAGGGCTCATGATCCTAGACTAATTACAAATCTTCGTTCTCTCGTTCAAGGGTCTATTCATACAAGGGTGGTTGATGGTTCCGATGGATCACTTCAATGGTTTCTACGGATGTACAGCCTTATCGGAGTTCAACACGAGACTAGATGGTACGAAGTAGCCGTTGAAAAGAAGGGTCTAACCTTGAAAGGAGGTGCAAGAAGTGAATAAACTAATCCATCTTGCTTTTGCCCCCACAGGAGCTTTACAAATTCCTCGGGGTTCACAGTTACTCATAATTGGACCTCCCAGTGTTGTCAAGACTTTGATTGCCCTAAGATATCTTGCTGATCGACTTAAAGCTGGTGAGCCTGCTGTTTTTGCAACCACACTTTGGTCTCCAAAACAAATTCGTGACTCACTTCACCGAATGGGTGAAAGCCAAGTTGTTACCAAGCTTCGCATTGCTGACGGTATCTCTTGTGTAACTGCACAACCATCGCAGGAACCCTATTCTTTTCAAAATCTCTATGATTTAAACACTATCAACCTAGTCTTGCTCCAAGCTATTGCTGACCTTGAGAACGGTCATATTTGCCTGGATAATTTAACCACTTTGATGACGTATTCATCACCGTTATCTGTCATTAAATTTCTTCAAGTTCTTTGTGCCAGAGTGAAAACCAAGGGAGTCACCGGTATCTATTTGATCGAAGAGGGAGTTCATGCAGAAACAATTGTTGCCACACTTCGATTTGTAGTTGATGGTGTTTTAGAAATTCAAGATGAAGAAGAGAAAGATCGTCTTAAACATAAGATTCGTTTAACTCATCTTCGTGGTACTCAGGTTGATTCACGTTGGCTCAAATATAACGAATCAAGCCATTTGATCAGAATCAAGAAGTGAATTATCAGGCAAAAATACTTCTTTTTGTGATATTGTTTGAAAATTGACTATTATCCTTCTAAAAATCGCACTGAGCTGTCCTTGACTTGATTGAAGCTTGAGAATGTCTCATCTGATGATACTTCTTTAGTACTTGACTCTTTAGGTTTGGGTGGAAAGAGGTAGTAGATTATATCTTCAAAGGTTTCGATAAAACCTGGTACTAGTAAGATAGCGACTATACAGAGAACGAAAACACCGACAACACCTAAGATAAAGCTCATTGGATAGTGTGCCATTTCCCACGGTAGGATACCCATGTAGACAAGCCAGATTTCAAAGACAACTCGCGCCACATTTGCAAAGAAGAGGATGATAGTGACAACAATCACAGCGAGGATTTTCCGCGACCAAGTACCTCTGGGCAAGGGAAGAATTAATCCCATAAATACAGCAATTACTTGAATGCCCGTGCATTCACGTACAATTTGATACTGCTGAAATCCAATAACAAAAACGTAAACAATACCATTAATCCAATCGATAAGAGCAAAAGAAGGAACACTAACCCAAGTTAAGAATACAGCTGATACGACGGCTGTTGGAATGCCGAGAATAAATGGTTGCGGAAGAAAATATACTAAAAGCGTTATAGTAATAGCAATAATCAGGTACAAAACCAGAGCTCGCGGAGTCGGTCTTTCAATGTCTTCTGCTGAATCTTCAACTACTTTTTCTGGTTCGTCTCGGTTTCTAATTGGTTTATCAGTAGTTATTGGGTTCACCGTCCTCGTAGCTGGGGGACTTGCCTTCCTAATGAATCTCCAATTCCTAGGAGAGACATTGGTACTTTTTGGAGTGTTTCTCTTCACTTCTACACTAATCTGCTGGATAGCAGCGCGTCGGCAAAGGAAACAATAATCAAGCAATTCTCCAATTATTTATTAGGCTTCTCCCTTCACCATTCATTATTTTGGCTGACATCAATCAATATGATCTTAGTCAGTTCCACATTGGAAGGAGGAAAATAAATTTCGCCCCCTTCGTATAATTTCCTTTTACTCTATCTTCAACCCAAATTTCTCCTCCATATCGATCAACAATACGCTGAACAAGGGTGAGACCTATACCCGAGCCTTGAGCCTTTTCAAAGACTCTTTGTGTGTAACGAGCAAAAATCCGCTTCTTCAAATCGTCTGGGATACCAGGTCCGTGATCACTTATTTCAACTCGAAGGAAGCGCTTATTCGTATCCGAGTGAACCTTCGCTTCAACCTCAACTTTTTCATGATGATCAAATTTTACTGAGTTATGAAGTAAATTGAAGAATAAATCGGCTAACAAATCATCAGCCAGAACTTTGTATTTATCTGGATGAATATTAGTATCCAATTTAATGGTTTTTTCAGGAAAAGCTTGTTTCACCGCCTGGAGTGCAGATTGGAAGTCAGGTTCGATATCTCTAATCTCCATCAGTGTTTCAATCTTATCCATTCCTGAAAACTTCTTTACTCTTCCAATCAGAGCCGCACTTCTTTCGACTTGGTGTAAAGATAATTGAAGTTGGGTTCTCAGGGTTTCAGGGAGTTCAGGATTTAATAATTGTAATTCTAAAGTTGAAAGAATTGCCTGATTAATATTGTTCAAATCATGTGCCATCAAGTCAGTGAAAAATTCCGCTCTAGCTTTTGCTTCTTCTAGAGCACGTTCGTCATCTTTTCGCTCTCTAATATTTCGTGTTACAATTATGTAGCCCTTGGGTTTTCCATCCGCTCCGATTAGAAGCGAAGCACTGATTTCTGCCGGAAATATAGATCCATCTTTTTGGGTAAGTGTGAAAGGGTAAGGAATAGATGGACTATGCTCCTTAGTAGCTCTTAAAAGTTTGATTGCATCATTTCGTTCTTCAGGAACAATGAAATCAAAACAATTTCTGCCTAAAAGCTCTTCAGGCGTCCTAAATCCCAACAACTGTACAGCGCGCTCATTGACCAAAATAATAATTCCTTCAGCGTTAGTAAGAGTAATAGCATCCGGAGAAGTTTCAACAAGAGAACGATATCGCGCTTCTGATTCACGCAATGTTTCATCAGTATTCATCCTTTGTGTGATGTCGCGACAAACTCCTCGGTAACCGGTTAGTTCTCCATTATCTCCTATGACTGGTCGTCCACTGGCTTCAAGAATAATAATACTCCCATCTCTATGGACGAAACGATCAACAAGATTCTTGAATGGTTTCTGTTTAGAAAGCGTTTCGGCGAAAATCGCTTCCCCCTCTTCAGCACTTGCTGGATCCATATATTCAAAAAATACCCGATCAATAATTTGTCCTGCTGTATACCCGAGGATATCTTCAACAGAACTATTTGAATATACAAACCTACCTTCGCGATTCACTTCCCAAACCCAATATGCTGTATCTTCAACCAGTGACCTGAATTTTTCTTCAGAGGCCTTGAGTGCAATCTCAGCGAGTTTTCGTTCAGTGATATCCTCTCCAGAGCTTAAGATTCCTGTTCGATTTCCTTCCTCATCTTCCAATATTGTAGTGTGCCACAGGATCATTCGCTCTGTTCCATCTTTGTTTATAATTGGATTTTCAACGAATTCTTTTAGCTGATAATCACTTGACATAGCTTTTTCGAAAAGTTCCTTCATTTCATCGCGATCACGTTCAGGGATGCACAAATCGAAATAATTCTGACCAATGAGTTCTTCTTCATTAAAACCAAAGATTTCACATCCTTTACGGTTAACCAAGAAAATACGCTGTTCCCTATCAATACCGAAAAACGCCGTACCTGCAACATCAAGATATTGTTGAGCCCGATCTCTTTCATACCGAATAACATCTTCTGCAATTTTCCGTTCATGAATATCCATAATAGTAGCTTGAGTAGCAGGTTTACCTTGGTATTCTATAACTGACAGGGACAGCTCAAACCATCGAATACTCCCATCCTTGAGGATTCCACGCAACTCTAAACTTGTTGAAACCGGTTGCCCTTGAATGATGTTCTGAAGCTGTTCCCAAGGAACATTTCGATCATCAGGATGAATAATTTCAAAAATCTTCCACGGTTCAAAGTCAAGGATTTCTTTTTCTGTGAACCCACTGATATTGAGAAACGCAGGATTGACAAAAACAACTTTGCCATCTTGAATGATGAATAATCCTTGGATTGATTGGTCGACTAATTTGTGGTAAGCTTCTTCGGCTCGTTTTCGCTCGGTAATTTCCTGAGTTACTTCGACACAACCAAGAAGCTGTTTATTCTCATCAAAAAGGGGATACCCATGTATTAGCCACACACGTCCATCGGGAGTGCGAATTTCATTTTCATGAAATTCACCTGTATCCCTTGCAGCAACAACAGGGCAATCACTACAAGGGCTCTCTCGCTGTTGCCAGATTTCGTAACAATATTTTCCTATGAGTTCATCAACATTTAGATTCACCGAATCAGCTGCGGCTCGATTCGCCCAAACAATTCGGTTTTCTTTGTCATGGAAAATTACATGCTCTGAAATACTATCCAAAATCACAGATTTTTCATGTTCGGATTTTTTCAACGCGTCTTGGCTTTGCTTTAACTCATCTTGTTTGTGTCTTAATTCAGTAATGTCTTTTTGAATTGAGATTGAATATTTTAATGACCCGTTATCGTCTCGAATTGCGTTTGCACTAAGTAAAACTGTTCGTCTATCTCCGGATTTGCTTTGAATAATGAGTTCTTCATCATTGATTGTGCCTTTTTCCTTCCAGGACAAAAATAGTTCTTTGACCTTCGCCTCGCATTCAGGTGCATATATGGTTCGGATGTGCTTCCCTATTAATTCAACACGTGAGTAACCAAGTACTTTTAGTGCCGCTTTATTCAAATCTAAAAGAATTCCTTGGGGTGAGACCATATAGCAGTATAGGGGGGCATTTTCAAAGAAAAGCCTAAACCGCGGGTCTTCATCTTCATCGGTGATTTCTTTTTCTTCTCGCTTGTGTGAAGACATAATCGTACACGTTAATGTCTTTCATTATCCCCAAGTCTTTTGACTTTAAGAATTTGTGTTGGAAAACAGTACATATCTGTTTCGGGTTTCAACAAAATGTGCTCGCAAAACTGCGCGAATCACATCTAAAACTCCCAAAGTTTTAAATAGCTCGTTCAGTGACCGAAACGCATTCTCCTCCTTTGGACGCGAGTCCACATTTCTGAGGGGATAAAGGTCTGAATTCCTGATAGCATAAGGATCTCTATTACCAACACCGGTGACAAGCATTGAGTAAAATTGAGATTACATCAACAGAAGCCCGGAAATTTCCACCATCGAAGGCTTTTAGCAAAAAAGCCTATATCAAAAATATGCAAGAGTTGGGAGAAATCTATCAAGAATCCATCCGGGATCCTCAAGCCTTCTGGGCTAAACAAGCTGAAAACCTTGATTGGTTCGAAAAGTGGCCAGATCCAGTACATACCTGGGATCCAACTGAAGTCAAGCATACTTGGTTCAAAGGCGGTAAACTCAACGCAAGCTATAACTGCCTTGACCGGCACTTGAAAACAGAACGTAGGGACAAAATCGCAATTATATGGGAGGGTGATGATCCTAATCAAAGTAAGACAATTACTTTCCAGCAACTCTATGAAGATGTCAGCAAGTTTGCAAACGTCTTAAGAAACCTTGGATACCAGAAAGGCGACCGTATTGCACTCTACATGCCTATGATTCCAGAACTTGTAATAGCCATGCTCGCCTGTGCACGTTTGGGGATCATTCACAGCATCGTTTTTGGTGGTTTTAGTGCTGAAAGTTTGAAGGACCGCATATTAGATGCTGATTGCATTGGGCTCATCACAAGTGATGGCAGTTATCGAGGAGGCAAAACGATCCCTTTAAAAATCAATGCCGATACAGCGCTTAAAAATTGTCCCAATGTCAAGTATAGCATTGTTGTCAAACGCACAGGCATTGAGGTGGAGATGAAAAATCAACGGGATTTTTGGTGGCACGAACTCATGGAGGATCCAGCTGTTCAAGCCCCATGCCCTGCAGAACCAATTGATGCCGAAGATCCTCTTTTTATTCTCTACACTAGCGGCTCAACTGGAAAACCTAAGGGTGTACTCCATACTACCGGTGGTTATCTCACATACACGATGACTACGTTCAAGTACATTTTCGATTACCATGAAGACGATATTTTCTGGTGTACAGCTGATATTGGATGGATTACTGGTCATAGTTACATCGTTTATGGTCCTTTAGCTGCAGGTGCCACCAGCGTAATGTTTGAGGGCATACCAACATATCCCGAGCCTGACCGCTTTTGGGCTATTGTAGAAAAATACAAAATCACCCAATTCTATACTGCACCCACGGCAATCCGAGCTATTATGCGTCACGGTGACGAATGGGTTACCAAACACGATTTAAGTAGCCTGAAACTTCTTGGAACAGTGGGAGAGCCAATCAATCCTGAAGCTTGGTTGTGGTACTATAAGGTGGTTGGGAAAGAAAAAGCACCTATCGTTGATACTTATTGGCAAACTGAGACCGGAGGAGTCATTATTACTCCAATTCCCGGGGCTGTAGACCTCAAACCTGGTTCGTGTACTCTTCCCTTCCCCGGTATTGAACCAATGATCGTCGATGAATCAGGTCAAGAGATTGGTGTCAATGAAGGCGGATATTTGGTGATTAGAAAGCCTTGGCCTGGATTAATGCGAACTGTCTATGGTGATCACCAACGTTTCGTGGATACATATTTCAAAACATTCCCATCCTATTATATGACAGGAGATGGAGCCCGCAAAGATGAAGACGGCTACTTCTGGGTTGTCGGACGTATAGATGATGTGGTCAATGTATCTGGTCACAGGATGGGTACAGCGGAAATCGAATCTGCACTTGTTTCACATCCTTCCGTCGCTGAGGCTGCAGTCGTTGGCTTCCCTCATGATATCAAGGGACAAGCTCTCTACTGCTTTGTTACCTTGAAGATGAATTATGAGAAGACTGACGAGCTTCGCCAAGAGCTTCGAAAACATGTTCGTAAGGAAATTGGTCCTATTGCGACACCGGATAAGATTCAATTCGCTGATGCCTTGCCAAAGACACGTAGTGGTAAAATCATGCGACGTATCTTAAAGAAAATTGCTGCGGGTGAAACAAAGGACTTGGGTGACACAACGACCTTGGCTGATCCCTTAGTGGTTCAGAAGCTTATCCAAGAACGTGTTTAATATGAGTATGGAGACATTATTCATGTCTCCTTTGCCCTTATTTGTTGATCATTTATTGTGTTTTTTTCCGAACTTGCCGGTTACTAAGGAATTATAGCTATTGTCAGATTGATGAAATTTCGTAATTGCTTTAATAATAAAACCTCAGCAAGCTATTAACTGGCATTGGTTGGTGTTACTCTTGTTAGATGTCGAAAATGACTCGAAGAATGGAAGAAAAATCTCTGGGGCATTAATTTTTAACACATTGAATAGTCAGGCGGTTCTGTGGCTGTTGTCAATGAATGGTTGGGGGAGGAAGGAAAAACGATTCGGAAATTCTAGTGTTTTTTTCATTGGAGCACTTAGTCTTGTGTGGTTTCTCTTTCGAACGGGGACAAAGCCAACACGAGCTGTGTATCCCTGTCAACGAGTTGCTGTGGATACAGTTTCAATGTCAGCACAAACATTACTACCTGCAGCAATAACTTCTCTTTTCGCAGGACTTTCTTATCGGTCGCTAAGAATAACCTCCGCCAAAATTAGTGCTGGATTTAGACGGTATTGGAAACCCATCATCGCCCTGCTTATTATCGTGCCAACGGCAGGCCTTGGAATCGCTTTATTGTGGAATAGCCTCCAACCTGGGTTACCAGGTAGCGATGTGACACTCACACTGAGTCCACAAACCGCTACCTCCTTTCCTGCCTCAAACATCTATGTTCTTAACGGTCCGGCATTCGCCCATATTACAAATCTAATCAACCTCATGGGTTCTCAGGGACTCGACTTCTACCAATCGAGTAGCACTGGAACGAACCAAGGACCTTCAGGACTCATTGCGAACAACGACGTTGTTCTAATCAAGATCAACAGCCAATGGGATGAACGCGGTGGTTCAAACACAGATCTTCTTCGTGAACTTATACAAGCTATACTCAATCATCCCGATGGGTTTGAAGGAGAAATCGTGGTGGCTGACAATGGACAAGGTTTTGGCAGTCTTGATTGGTCAGAAAATAACGCTGAAAACCCAAGCCAATCCGTGTCAACTGTCGTAGCGAGTTTCTCAACTACTCATGCAGTGAATCTATATGACTGGCAGTCCATAATTGGAACTGAAGTCGACGAATATTCGGATGGGGATATGGACGATGGATATATTCGATATAGTGACGTCGATCCTGATACTGGACTTCGAGTCACCTATCCGAAATTCCAAACCACTGACGGCACTTATATCAGCTTCAAATATGGTATCTGGAACGGCTACTCCTATGAGGATCGACTCAAAATAATCAACCTACCTATTCTCAAATCCCATAGCAATTATGGCGTCACTGGTGCAACTAAACACTATATGGGTGTACAATCTGAAGGCTTACATGGTGAAGGATTAGGCAATGGACATTATAGTATCGCTGATGGGGGGATGGGTACACTTCTAGCCGAGACTCGGTATCCCGTACTTAATATCCTTGATGCTATTTGGGTCAACGCAAACCCCTATCCTTCAACTCATTGTGGTCCTCCCACTGCATATGAGGAAGCCACTCGGGTGAATGTGCTCATGGCAAGCACAGATCCAATTGCGTTGGATTATTGGGCCGCCAAAAACATCCTTATGCCAACAGCGGAGTTGATCGGAGACGACGATGTTTATACAATAGACCCTGATAACACCATCCGTGGATTGCTCACTGAAGCTTTTGGCGTTTGGCTCCGACTCACTGAAGACGAACTCATCCAAAATGGATTCACAGTTACTACTGACGAATCACGGATGAATGTCTACATTTCTCAACCGTTTTCTTTACCAATTGATCTTCCATCTTTCACAAAGATATTCGACGATACAGTTGCTAAACCTGTTAATCCCCTTTTCAAAATTTTGGGTAATTATTTATGTAGGAACAGTTACTGGAAGCCCTAGGGTGTTACAACGTGTCAGATGAAACAGCTTCGACGCTAATCCTCATTGGCGCAATATTGCAGCTCCTTCTCTCTCTTATCCTGCTAATACTTGGAGGTCTTGGTTTCATCCTACCCCTTATCTTTGGGGCTCCACCAGATATTTGGCTCTTGATCCCTGCATTCTTTTTCATCGGTGGAATCGTTAGTATAATCTTTGCTATCCTTTGGTTCGGTTGGCGTCAAGACCCAGGAGCTAATAAGACTTCGCTGATTATCACGGGAGTTCTTGGGCTGATTTTTGGTGGTTTCTTGCCAGGGCTTCTTGTTCTCATTGGCGGTGTTATTGCGACCGAAGAATCTGCATAAGTGGGTCAATAGGCTCAATCAAATTGACCCTCTTCTTATTTTTTCTATAGTATATTTTAGAGGAATGCCTGTTTTGAAATTTGGTTAAATGTTTTTATTTACTAATTCCATTGAACATATGGCGCATCTGACGCTGATACTTCTCAAATGCTTCGCGACCCTTTGAAGTGAGTTGAATCAACGTATAGGGTTTCCGTTCCACGAATTTCTTAATAACCTCAACAAATCCTGCATTTTCTAATTTTGTAATATGAGAGGATAGATTCCCCCAAGTAAGTCCTGTCTGTTGTTGTAAAAATAGGAAATCCGCTCGGTCCAAGACATACAGATGGGACATAATAATGAGCCGTGCTGGTTCATGAATAACTCGATCAATGTCATCAATTATAGGAAATTGTACTTTGTCTGATTCTTCAGACACCCTCCACCTCTCCGAATGTTTCTTTCGGAAACTGTCTCACGAATCTGTACAACAGAACAGTACCATAGGTAACCATCATCGCTCCTAACACAATCAGGGGAAGCAGCAGAACTACGGGAACAAGAAATGTGAAAAACGCCGTACCAAGAAAGATCGCTCCATAAATGTAGAATCGTTGGATGTTTGAAATATAGCCAATGAGCACTAAGAGCAATCCAACAATGTGTCCAACTATCAGAATGGTAAATACAGATTCGAAAATCAGAATTCCTAATAGTGGATACAACCAAGCAACAATAGCAAGAATGTTAGCTACTTCTTCATTGTAAACGAATCTTGGGTCGTTCTAGCAATGATTTCGTCCTGTAATTCTTTCCCAATGTCAACAAAATAATCACTGTAACCCGCTACACGAACAATAAGATCGAGATGTCTTTCAGGATGCTCTTGAGCGTCCTTCAACGTTTCAGTATCAATGACGTTAAACTGGATATGGTGTCCACCTAGTTTGAAATACGTTCTCACCAACGCCGCGAGTTTCTTGAGACCATCCTCATCTTTCAGCAGCTTAGGTAAAAGTTTCTGATTCAGCAAGGTTCCTCCCGTCTTTACATGGTCGATTTTTGATACCGAATGTATGACAGCAGTTGGTCCAGATGTATCGGCACCATGGCTCGGGGATATTCCATCAGATAAGGGAAACTTTGCCTTTCGACCATTTGGAGATGCCCCTGTTACCTGTCCAAAGTAAATATGCACTGTGGTGGGAAGCAAATTAACTCGATATTCGCCCCCCTTTGTATTAGGACGCCCATCAATTAAAGAGAAATAAGCTTCAAAAACTTGTTTAGCAATTTCATCAGCAAAATCATCATCATTTCCAAATTTTGGAGTCTCAGTTAAAAGTCGTTGACGAAGCTCTTCATTATCTTCAAAGTTTTGATTGAGCGCATCAACTAAATTTAGTAAAGAGATAGTCCTATGTTCAAAGACGTGAAACTTAACGGCTGATAGGGAATCTGTTATGGTTCCCATTCCTACGCCTTGAATGTAAGTGGAATTGTAACGTGGACCTCCATCATGGTAGTCCTTTCCTTTTTTAATACAATCATCAATAAGCAACGATAGAAACGGTGCGGGCATATCATTGGCATATAGTCGTTCGATCGCACTATTACTCTCGATTTTCAAATCAATAAAATACTTCAATTGGTCACGATAAGCAGTAAAAAGTGTATCAAAGGATGAGAATGTATCAGGTGTACCCGTTTTTGGTCCAACCTGCAATCCTGTTCTCGGGTCGATACCATTATTCAAAGTCAGCTCGAGGATTTTAGGCCAATTACAATATCCCGTAAGAATACAACTTTCTTTTCCAAACGCACTAATAGTCACACACCCACTGGGTCCACCATTTCGAGCATCAACTAACGATTTGCCTGCGCGTAAAAACTCCTCGACAATAATATCCGTATTAAAAATGGATGGCTGCCCAAATCCTGCTTTCACAACTTTTAATGCATGATGAAGAAACTTGTCTGGATTTTTACGGCTAAGCTGAATACACAGGCTAGGCATAATTAAACGCATTTCTTCGCAGACATCAAGAATCAAGTATGAGAGGTCATTAACAGCATCTTTGCCAGCCTCAGTTAATCCTCCCACGTTAATCAGTGCAAAATCTTGGTAGGTGCCGCTCTGCTCCGCAGTAATTTCTACCTTTGGCGGAGCGGGTTGGTTATTAAATTTCACCCAAAAACATTGCAGTAACTCTTTTGCAATCTCTTTGGATAGGGTGCCCTCAGAAAGTTCTTTCTCGTAAAATGGATAGAGATGCTGATCTAATCGACCTGGATTGAATGAATCCC
>JABAOF010017896.1_pt1 | contig 28899 bp, 23 predicted proteins | sample 7062171 | NCBI WGS metagenome assembly JABAOF01 (sample SAMN14538628, study PRJNA623070) | marine sediment metagenome | biome: marine biome [ENVO:00000428]; feature: marine pelagic biome [ENVO:01000023]; material: deep marine sediment [ENVO:00002113] | place: India: Gulf of Khambhat ...
CGCCTCTTGAACGCCTTTTCCTTCTCCTACCTTCAGGTCCGGTCTCGGGGCGAGCACCATGGTCATGTTACGCCCTTCGAGTTTTGGGGACTGCTCCACCTGCCCCACGTCCTTCAGGACATCGGCTAGACGGTCCAACAGCCGTCTCCCTAACTCGGTGTGCACCATTTCCCGGCCCCGGAACATCATGGTGATCTTGGCCTTGTTGCCGGACCGGAGGAACCGGTCAACGTGACGCGCCTTGAACTGAAAGTCGTGCTCGTCGGTCTTGGGCCGAAGTTTGATCTCCTTGAGCTGAATGACCGTCTGTTTCTTTTTGGCTTCCCTCGCCTTCTTCGACTGCTCGTACCGATACTTGCCATAGTCCATAATCCGGCAGACGGGCGGCTTTGCCGTAGGAGCAACCTCCACCAGATCGAGTCCTAGACCCCGGGCTTTCTCTAGCGCCTCCTCCGGCGACATGATACCAAGCTGAACCCCATCAGGGTCGATCACCCGGATCTCGCGGATCCGGATCCGCTCGTTAACTCGCAGGCCCTTTTCGATCCTGCCTCACCTCCTTACGACGCGGGTCCGGTTACAGGGGGATGGAGTGCCTTTCCAAGCTCAGCGAGCAATGCCTCAAGCGACATAGCCCCCCGTTCACGGCGACCTCGCTCCCGCACAGAAACCTGGCCCGCTTCCACCTCTCGGTCCCCCACCACCACGATGTAAGGAACCTTGGTTACCTCCGCCTGGCGAATTCGATACCCCACTTTCTCGTTCCGATCATCGAGGGTGACTCTCACACCGGCCGCCGCCAGCCGTCTTGCCACCTCCTTTGCATAGGGCTCATGCCGCTCGGTGAGCGGTAGCACCGCGACCTGAACCGGAGCCAACCAGAGCGGGAAGGCCCCTCCATGATGCTCGATCAAGACGCCAAAGAATCGCTCCAGAGAGCCCAGGAGGGCCCGATGGACCATCAATGGTCGATGGGATCTCCCGTCCTCCCCAATGTAACCCAGATCGAACCTCTCCGGCATGTTAAAATCGACCTGGATCGTTGCGCATTGCCACTGACGTCCGAGCACATCGACAAGCGACACATCGATCTTGGGACCGTAAAAAGCGGCCTCCCCCTTGACCCGATCAAAGATCATCCCACTCTTCTCCAGGACCCTCTCGAGGGCCGACTCCGCCCGCTGCCAATCGTCCTGGCTTCCAGCATACTTGCTCATCTGGTCCGGATCGCTCACCGAGAGGACCAGCTGGTACTCGGTGAATCCGAACGCCCGAAGCATGGCAAGGGCCAGCTCCAACACGTCGGCCACCTCACTCTCGAGTTGTTCCGGCCGGCAGAAGATGTGGGCGTCATCCTGGGTGAAACCGCGAACCCTGAGCAGCCCGTGGAGGACTCCCGATCGCTCGTAGCGGTAGACAGTCCCCAATTCGCCGAGCCGCAGGGGCAGATCGCGGTAGCTTCGCGTCTGGGAGCGATAGATCAAAATGTGAAAGGGGCAATTCATCGGTTTGACCAGATATTCCTGCCCCTCGACCTCTACCCCCGAAAACATATTGTCACGATACCAGCTGAGATGTCCGCTCACGTCCCACAGATGAGCCCGCGCCACATGGGGGGTGTACACGAGCTGATAGCCCCGGCGGCGGTGTTCGTCCCGCCAGAAGGCCTCGATCACGTCGCGGATCTGCGCACCCTTGGGATGCCACAGAACCAGGCCCGGACCAATTTCTTCCTCGATGCTGAACAGCTCGAGCTCCCGGCCCAGTCGCCGGTGATCCCGACGCCGCGCCTCCTCCAAGCGATACAGGTGCTGCTCGAGCGCCTCCTCGCTGGGAAACGCAGCGCCATAGATCCTTGTCAGCATGGGATTCCGTTCATCCCCTCGCCAGTACGCCCCCGCGATGTGGGTCAATTTGAACGCGCGCAGGAACGAGGTATCGGGAACGTGGGGCCCCTTGCACAGGTCCAGGAAAGAGCCGGTCTGGTACAAGCTCACCGTCCCGCTGGCCTCGGCCTCGTCCCGAAGCTCTTCCACGGCATCCGGCCTCGAGCTGCCGTAGCGTCGGATCGTCTCCAAAATCTCCACCTTATAGGTTTGCCTCCGCTCTTCCATCAGACGGAGGGCCTCGTCCAACGGCATGACCACCGGCTCGAAGGGGAGGTGCGCTGCCTGAAGCTCTCGCATCTTCGCTTCGATCGCTGGAAGCTCCTCGGCTGGCAGAGGCTTACCCAGGTCGATATCGTAATAAAAGCCGTTCTCCACCGGGGGCCCGATGGCGAACTTCGCGTCGGGATAGAGCTGTTGAACGGCGGCAGCCATAAGATGCGCGGTGCTATGGCGCAGAATGTACACGCCATCAGGCGTGTCTGTCGACAGTAACTCCACCCTCGCCCCGGAGGGTGGTACTGTAATGAGCCCTACAGGTTTTCCGTCCAGGCGGGCAGCTACCACCCGCTTCTCCCAGTCTGATCCGATCTGGTGGAACACGTCCGAAAGCGGGCGACCCACCTCAAGTTGCTTCGTCCTCCCATCTGGGAGGATCACTTCGACGTGCCCGTCTTTACCCATTGCACAAGAAAAAAGGTACCACGGAGTCCTCCGTGATACCTCTTCGATTATCGACGAAGGATAAAAGCGAGGATGGTAGGCACGGGCGGTTTTGAACCGCCGACCTCTTGCGCGTCAAGCAAGCGCTCTCCCCCTGAGCTACGTGCCTTCCGCGGTTCACCGATAACTCAATGCGGTGCTCCGACAACTGGTTGTGGCACCTCCCCAGCCTTTATCCTCCGGGTTACCGGTGAACCCTCCACAGAGAACCGATGGTGCCGGGGGCGGGACTCGAACCCGCACGGACCTCAGGCCCGAGGGATTTTAAGTCCCTTGCGTCTGCCATTCCGCCACCCCGGCCTTACACCGCCAAAGGGGGTCCGATTATAACTGGTTCATGGTTCACAGTTCATGACAAGCATAGGGCCCAGATTGTCGCACCTTACCATCAACCATCAACCCTGAACTATACGGTGAACCATTCTTTATGAACCATGAACGATCTTTGGAGGCGGCACCCGGACTCGAACCCGGGAATAAAGGTTTTGCAGACCTCTGCCTTACCACTTGGCTATGCCGCCTCACCAAAATGAATTTTATCACTTTTTTGAGGATGTTGTAAACGAAGGATAATTAGTAGTAAAAAGTAATATAGCAATAGCGTAATTGGAAACAAAAGCAAAACAAAATGTAACTACTTTATTACTCTATTACATTTTTCTGCAGGAGTTGTCAGAGGCAGCGTATTTGATTAAACTAGTTTTAAGTCTAAACTGAGTTTAAACATAAGGAGTAGAAAATTGGCGCAGAAAGAACACGGGAAGAAAGAATTGGAGAAGAAAGAGCTTGAAACGCTCAGGCACAGCACAGCTCATATAATGGCGCAGGCAGTGAGAGAATTATACGGAGACGTAAAGTTGGGAATTGGTCCCGCCATCGAAGACGGTTTCTATTATGATTTTGACCTGGATCATACATTTTCTCCTGATGATTTAAACAAGGTTGAAGAAAAAATGCGAGAAATCGTCTCCCGCAACGTTCCTTTTAAGCGAGAGGTTTTAAGAAAGGATAAAGCCCAAGAACTTTTCAGATCTCGGAGCGAAATGTATAAAGTCGAGATTCTTGATGATGTTCCCGAAAAGGAAGTAAGTGTTTACTGGCAAGATGATTTTGTGGATTTATGCCGCGGTCCCCATATAAAATCTACCGGAGAGATAAAGGCGTTCAAACTTCTCAGTACAGCCGGTGCTTATTGGAGGGGTGATGAGCACCGTCCTATGCTGCAAAGAATATATGGCACCTCATTTAATGATCAAGAGTCTTTAGATGCATATCTACATATGCTGGAGGAAGCGGAGAAGAGGGATCACCGTAAGATCGGAAAGGAACTAGGTCTTTTCAGTCAGCACGATATGATAGGCGCAGGTTTAGTAGTTTATCATCCCAAAGGGGCCGTACTGCGCTTTATTATTGAAGACCTGCTAAAGAGAGAGCATGCGAGGAGAGGATATGAGTTTGTAGTATCTCCCCATATAATGAAAGCCGATATTTGGAAAGCATCAGGTCATTATCAAATGGAATACCCTATGTATTTTTTTGAAATCGAAGGGCAGGAATACGGTATAAAACCTATGAACTGCCCGGCCCATATACTGGTTTACAGGAGCGAACCAAGAAGCTACAGGGAGCTACCCATTCGATATTTTGAACTGGGGACGGTTTATAGACACGAACGATCGGGAGTTCTTCATGGGTTGCTAAGGGTGCGAGGATTTACGCAAGATGATGCGCATATTTTTTCCACTCCTGAGCAACTTGGTGCTGAGATAATTGGTGTACTGGACTTTGCTTTCTACATGCTTAAAACCTTTGGTTTCGAAGAGTATGAAATCAAATTAAGTACAAGGCCTGAGAAATACGTAGGCACTATAGAGAACTGGGAGAAAGCAACATCAGCTCTTGAGAATGCATTGAAATATCACAATATTGACTACGAGGTTGACCCGGGGGAAGGAGTATTTTACGGTCCTAAAATAGACATTAAATTGAAGGATGCTCTAGGACGTGTTTGGCAAGGTCCTACCATTCAGGTGGACTTTAATCTTGCAGAACGGTTTGACCTGGTTTATTGGGGTGATGACAATATTCAGCACCGTCCGGTAATGATTCATCGCACAGTACTGGGAAGCTTGGAACGATTTATTGGTGTATTAACTGAGCACTATGCTGGAGCATTTCCTACATGGCTTGCTCCCATTCAGGTTATTATCGTACCTATTGCAGATCGTCATATAGACTATGCAAAGATGGTAATGGAAAAACTAACCGGGGAAGGGATAAGAGTTAAGCTAGATAGCCGGATGGAGTCTGTAAATAAAAAGGTTAGATATGCTCAGGTACAAAAGATTCCCTACGCTTTGGTAGTGGGAGATAAAGAGGTTGAGCTCAATGCAGTAGCGGTTCGCGACCGTGAAGGTAATGACAGGCGAGGTGTTCCTTTTGGAGAGTTCATGCAGCAGCTAATGAATGAAATTGATAAGAGAAAATAACACGTAATTATGGATACAACTTTGCACTCGTTACTCTATCACCTATAATCATTTTTTACGGTGGATACTATATGCTCTACATGCTATTAGTTTTGTCATCAGAAGTAAGGATTTTTTGTAGAAGCATGAGTCAGTAATGACCTTGGGGTAGAGGAGAAAGGGGAAAAAGTTATTCTGGACATGATGTTGAGCAATGTGTATACTATGGTGCAGACAAATGAAGCAAAGAAGGCATCTGCCTCACCTTACCACACTCGAAGAGACCTATCGGTCGTGAGTAAGGTTGAAAGCCCAAATTTACTGATACAGGGTAGCGGATGCTACCCTTTGTTTGTTGGTATAATTTAATAATTATTGGAGGTGAAGGTCTATTATTCATAGAGCTAGGGTAAACGAAGGAATTCGCGCAGAGGAAGTTAGACTGATCGATCCTGAAGGAAAACAGCTAGGCGTAAAATCATTGCGTGAAGCTCTTCAAATAGCCCTTGACCATGACCTGGATCTGGTTGAGGTGGCACCTCAAGCCAAACCTCCTGTTTGCCGTATTATGGATTACGGAAAGTTTAAGTATGAGCAGGAGCTTAAGGAAAAGAAGGCACGGAAACATCAGACTACTACGGTTATTAAGGAAATAAAACTTCGACCCAAGATAGAAGATCACGATTTTAATGTTAAAAAGAAGCATGTTATTAGATTCCTGGAAAGCGGAGCCAAGGTTAAGGTAACCATAATGTTTAGGGGAAGGGAGCTTGCTCATCCTGACATTGGAAAGAAATTGCTTGACCGTTTAGCAGACGAGGTTAAAGATTTGGGAACTGTGGAGTCAGTTCCCAAGCTTGATGGAAGGAATATGATTATGGTATTAGCTCCAACAGTTCACAGAAAGGAAGTCTTACGCCATGCCTAAGATGAAGACACATAAGGGAGCAGCAAAAAGATTTAGGGTAACCGGCACAGGAAAGATAAAGAGAGGAAAGTCTTTTAAAAGCCATATTCTTGAAAAGAAGTCAGCAAAAAGGAAAAGAAAATTGCGAAAGACAACGCTGGTCGGTAAATCGGATAAGAAGGAGATTAAGCGACTTCTGGGAACTGGATAAAGTTCTAAAAGGAGGAAAAGTGGCCAGAGTTAAAAGGGGAATTCACGCTAAAAAGAAGCATAAAAAGATATTGAAGCTGGCAAGAGGATACAAAGGAGCCAGGAGCAGAACCTTCAAATCAGCCAAAGAGCAAGTGACCAAATCTTTGGTTTATGCCTTTAGAGATCGCAGAGCCAAAAAAGGTAATTTTCGTAGATTGTGGATTGTCAGAATAAACGCAGCAGCGAGACAGAATGGTCTCTCGTATAATAAGTTTATGAATGGATTAAAAAAGGCAAACGTAGATGTAAATCGGAAGGTTTTGTCTGATCTTGCCGTAAATGATCCTAAAGCTTTTTCGAAACTTGCCGAAGTCGCCAAAAAGCAAGTAGCAAGCTGATTAAGCGGAGAGCATAGAGCAGAGAGTAGGGAGATAAATAGAATATTTCTTAGCTCTAAACTCTAAGCTATCTAAATAGACAAAGGTAATGAAGAAGAGGAGTAAGTCAGATCTAACCGTAGAGAGGTGGCACCCGGGCTGCAAGTGCTACTGGTAATGTTCCGACTGAAGTTCACTTCTGAGCTAAAAGCTGAAAGGGCCCTGAGGACCAATTAAGCTTCTTCGGAATCCCCGTTATCGGAAATTGTAAGTGCCACGCTTCGGCGAGGAAGATGGGTGGTACCGCGGAAGAAATCCTTTCGTCCCAGGACGGGAGGTTTTTTTGTTGTATTGGAATATAATGAAATTGAATAATAATATATGTATTTCAATATCTTAAATCGTCCTGACCTTTTCTAATGAATGGTCAAGGGCAGCTTCAGATATATGAGATTCGGAAAAAGGGGGTCTTGCGTTGAAATACCTGGAAGAATTGAAAGCAATAGAGGAAGAGGCTAGAGCCGCTATTGATAAGTCCGGTACTCAGGAAGAGCTTAACCGGATAAGAATAGGTTTTTTAGGTAAAAAGGGCAAAATTACGGGAATCCTAAAGAGCCTGAGAGAATTCAGTGTAGAAGATCGGCCTATTCTGGGAAGCAAGGCGAACAAGGTCAGGATCGAAATTGAGCACTTGCTTACTAAAAAGCAAGAGACTATTGAGAAAGAGGATATCGCCTCAAAGCTGAAAACTGAAGCTATTGATATTACTCTTCCTGGTAAAAATCCTTGCTTGGGAAGAAAACATTTAATCACGCAGACTATGGAGGAAATTATCGATGTCTTTATAGGTATGGGCTATTCGGTGGTTGAAGGTCCTGAGATAGAATTCGCTTACTATAACTTTGATGCTCTAAACACACCGGAAACGCATCCATCTCGGGCCTATTCAGATACATTCTATATTGAAGCCGGGGACATACCACATCCTTCTCCTAAAGAAATTTTAATGCGCACACAGACTTCACCCGTTCAGATTAGGGAGATGGAGAAAAAAAGACCTCCACTCTTTGTCATTGCTCCGGGCCGTGTCTACCGGCCTGATACTCCTGATGCTACTCATACTCCTATGTTTCATCAGGTCGAGGGTTTTGCTGTAGATAAAGGAATAACCTTTGCCGACCTTAAAGGTACTTTAGAGACATTTACACACATCTTTTTTGGAAACGAAAGAGGAGTAAAATTTTTACCACATTTCTTCCCATTTACAGAGCCTAGCGCAGAAGTGATGATTGACTGTGGACTGTGTCTTGGAAAAGGATGCAATGCATGTAGAGGTCAGGGGTGGTTAGAGATTCTAGGGTGCGGAATGATTGATCCAAAACTTTTTGAGGAGGTTGGTTATGACCCTGAAAGAGTTACCGGTTTTGCTTTTGGTCTCGGAGTGGACCGCATAGCAAAATTAAGGCACAATTTAACCGATATGCGGGTGCTTTTTGACAATGATTTAAGATTTTTAGAGCAATTTTAAAATAGAATGGTTCGTCGTTCACCGTTAACCGTTTACCAAAAATCAGGCTGTGCGGTGAACAGCGAACGAATAACGGTGAACCATTTTGATTTAGTGGCTGGAAGGAGTTAAATGCTAGTACTTTATAGCTGGTTAAAAGAGTATATTGACTGCAAATTACCACCCGATGAATTAGCGGATCGTCTTACTATGAGTGGGACAAGAGTGGAAAGGGTAGAGAAGAGAAGTTTGGGCTTCAATAAAGTTGTAGTTGGCCAGATAAAATCCATAGTTGATCATCCTAATGCTGAAAACCTGGTTGTGTGTGAAGTAAATGTAGGCGAAGAAGTCTTAAAAATTGTATGCGGTGCCAAAAATATGAAGACCGGGGATAAAGTGGCTGTTGCGCTAGAAGGAGCAAAACTGCCGACCGGAGTTACAATTAAGGCTGCAAAGATTAGAGACATAGTTTCTTATGGAATGCTGTGTTCTGAAGCAGAATTGGGACTAGGAGAAGACTCAAGTGGTCTTCTGATATTAAAGCCTGAAGCACAAATAGGCATAGAGCTCCAGACTGCTCTAGATATAAGCGATGCAGTGTTTGAGTTTGAAATAACTCCTAATCGGCCGGATTGCTTGAGCGTAATTGGCATTGCAAGAGAGGTCGCAGCAATCACGGCCGGTAAACTAAGAATTCCACGACCAGAAATAAAGGAATCAAAAAGAAGAATTTATGAGATTACAAGTGTGAAGATTCTGGATTCAGAGTTATGCCCTCGCTATATGGCTCGGGTAATTGATGGGGTAAAGATAGGCCCATCGCCTTCATGGATGCAGAAACGTCTCATAGCATCGGGCTTCCGCCCTATCAATAATATTGTTGATATTACCAACTATATTACTCTGGAAAGCGGACAACCTCTGCACGCTTTTGACCTCGATAAGCTAAAAGAAAAGAGAATAGTTGTTAGAAGAGCAGATGCAGGAGAAGAAATAATGACATTGGACGGTATGGAAAGACAGCTTGGTCCGGAGATGCTGGTTATTGCAGATGCCGATAATCCGGTTGCACTGGCCGGAATAATGGGTGGCGCTGACTCTGAGGTAACTGAAGACACAAAGACCATTCTTTTGGAATCTGCTCACTTTAATCCGGTAAGCATATCCCGCACGTCTCGCCAATTAGGGCTATCGTCTGAAGCTTCATTAAGGTTTGAGAAAAGAATTGATCCGAATGGGGTTATTTTTGCCGCTAACCGCGCTTGCGAGCTGATGCAGGAGCTGGCTGGCGGAGAAGTGCTACAGGGTTTGATTGATGAATATCCGGTTAAAACCAATCCGGTGACCTTATCAGTAAGGCCGGAAAAGGCTAATCAGGTTTTGGGTACGAACCTTTCCGCACACGAAATGGTAGAAATTCTTGAGAGACTTGGTCTTTCTACCAAATTTCAGGGTTCAGATCATAATATGATCTCCGTAAACATTCCTACCTTCCGCCTCGATCTTGAAAGAGAGATTGACTTAATTGAAGAGATAGCACGAATCTATGGCTTCCAGCTTATACCATCCACTTTACCGGCAAGCAGAGCAAGAGCAGGTGGGCTAAGCCGCCAGCAGAAAATTAGGCGCATGATAAGAGATACTTTGGTTGGAGCAAAACTTCGGGAAGCGATTACCTATAGTTTCATAAATCCAAAAGACCTGGATCGCTTAAAATTTCCTACAGAAGGCATCTGGCGCAAAGTTGTAAGAATTAAAAATCCTCTAAGTGAGGAACAGTCGATTATGAGAACTACAATGCTTCATGGTCTGCTTACTGCTTTAACTCATAATCTAAGTCGTGATATCTATGATGTTCAGCTTTTTGAGATAGGAAGAGTATTCATTTCCCAGAAAGTGGATGAACTTCCGCTAGAACCAGTTCGGATTGGAGCCGTTCTCACAGGTGCCTGGCGTTCACACGTCTGGTATGAAACACCTGAGTCTATTAATTTCTTTGACATGAAAGGGATAATTGAGGCTTTATTAGAAGTTCTAGGCATAGATGAATGGGAACTGCGCAGTAACGACTTTCCCGCTTTCCACCCATACAGAGCTGCAGAGGTATTGATAGCAGGAGAGAAAGCAGGATTAATGGGCGAGCTCCATCCGGAAGTACTGAACTCGTATGATCTTAAAGCCAGAGTATATGCTTTTGAACTTGATGAGGATGTTCTTATAAGGAATTCAAAGCGCTTACCTGCCTATGAGGAAATTCCACGATTTCCAGGAATTCCGCTGGATATAGCTCTCGTAGTTGACGAGAAGATCCCCGCAGCCAAAGTTGAGGAAATTATACAGAGCGAAGGTGGGGAGCTTCTGAGGGAAGTCAGAATATTTGATGTGTATCGTGGTAAGCAAGTGCCTCTGGGCAAGAAAAGCCTGGCTTATTCGCTGTTGTATCAAGCAGAGGACAGGACACTTACTGATTTGGAAGTGAAGAAAGTTCAAAATAGAATAGTATCTCGTCTGCAAAAAGAGCTAGATGCTGAAATCAGAAGCTGAATGGGAATGATTAATGAAAGCAATGATACTGTCTGCTGGTTTAGGAACCCGCCTGCGACCCATCACTTACAATATTCCTAAGCCTCTTATTCCTGTTTTGGGACGTCCAATAATTTCTTACGTTATAAATCTTCTTAAGAGATACGGATTTCGGGACCTAATTATCAATCTCTATCATCTTCCGCAGTCTATTGTAGACTATTTGGGCGATGGTTCCAGTTTGGGAGTGAAAATTACTTATTCCTGGGAGAAGGAATTACTGGGAACAGCTGGTGCTATACTGGAAGTAGAATCCCTTTTAGCGCAAGAAACTTTCCTGGTAATAAATAGTGATATATTGGTTGAGCTTGATCTTAAAGACCTATTGGAATTTCATTATAGGAGAAAAGCTGCAACGACCCTTGTTGTTAAGGTCTCTAAAGAAGCACAAAATTTTGGTGCTATCGGTTTAGATAAGAAAAGTCGCGTTGTTAGTATTGTCAAATTGGCAGTGGAAGACCCGTACATTGAGGGCATTTTTACTGGTATCTCTGTTATGGAACCTGCTATTTTCAAATATATTTCAGCAGGCGGCGATGGGTTGGGAGACGATGTTTTTCCTAAAATGTTATTGGGTGGAGAAAATCTATATGGATACACCAAGGTAAATTACTGGCTTGATATTGGGACACCAAAAAGGCTAGCTCAGGCAGAAGAGGATATAAAGAAAGGCAGGATAGGTATAGAGCCTTAGCGCAAGGGAGAATGCAAACATTTCAGGTTTATGCAAAACAACTTGACAAAAGAGGATAATATGTATATTATACATTATAAATGTATATTATACTTTTGAATCACTTATATAGGGGAGGTTTAAGTGATAAAAGCGAGCATCATAGGAGCTTCGGGATATTCAGGAGCTGAGATAGTGCGGCTCTTAATGCAGCATCCTAAGGCTGAAGCAAAATATATAACTTCAACAACGTACAAAGCACAGAAATTTTCAGAGATATACCCAAATGCAACTGAGCTTACTGAGTTGAAGTTTTCCGCATATAGTGCTGAAGAAGCCTTAAAACAAGGAGATGTTGTATTCGTAGCTCTTCCTCACGGAGCCTCAATGAAGTATGTGCCAGAATTGCTTCAGGATAAGAAACATAAAGTTATTGATCTGAGCGGTGATTTTAGATTTGCAGAAGAGAGCATTTATGAAGAATGGTATAATACCGCCCATTTGGCCCCAGAGCTTTTAGGAAAGGCAGTGTACGGATTACCTGAGATAAATCGAAAAAATATAGCAAATAGTAATTTTATCTCTAATCCTGGTTGCTTTGCTACTGGCGCAATTTTAGCGGCAGCTCCCTTGCTATCAAAAGGTTTAATATATGAGCAGTACATTATTATAAACTCTCTAACAGGTATATCAGGGGCAGGAAGGATGGTTTCAGATAATGTTCACTTTTGTTCCTGTGATGAAAATATTAGTTCTTACAAAGTAGGAGGAGTACACCAGCATATTCCGGAGATAGAACAGGAATTAACTAAACTTGCAGCAAATGAAGTAAAGATTTCTTTTACTCCTCATTTAATACCTGTTTCAAGAGGAATATATACGACCATCAATGCGAGATTGATTAATGAAAATACTACGGCTGAGCTTATTGAGATATTTCAAAATTTCTATGAAGAATCCCATTTTGTAAAAATTTTAAATCAGGGACATTATCCACAACTAAAAGCCGTGGCTGGAACAAATTACTGTCACATTGGAATGAATATTGACGAAAGAACAGGGATGGTTATAGTGATTTCTGCTTTAGACAATTTGGTTAAAGGTGCAAGTGGTCAGGCCATTCAAAATATGAATATTATGTTTGGACTCGATGAGAAAATAGGTTTAACTACTCCCGGGTTATATCCTTAAATGGGAACAAGGCATGAAGGTAAGTCCGAACATTGCTACTGGGTAAAGGTAAAGGGTTTTAGATTTTAAACCTTAAACCTCGAGCCTCGAACCTTAAGCAATAATCAAGGACTTAAATTTCAGATTGTGATAAGTAATGCATCATATACAAATGAAGGAGAGAGAATGGAGATTGTTGAAGGAGGAATCACAGCTGCAGAGGGATATCTTGCTTCTGGAGTAGCGTGTGGGATAAAGCAGAGCGGGAAGAAGGATTTGGCTATTATCTATTCAACGGATTACTGCAATGCAGCAGCAGTATTTACTACCAATTCTGTCGCTGCTGCTCCCGTTAAAGTCAGTAGAAAGCACATATCTTCTGGAAACATAAGAGCTATTGTAGTGAATAGTGGAAACGCTAATTGTTGTACGGGAACGGCGGGTCTTGAAGATGCCATTACCATGGCACAAATTGCTGGAATAGAGATGGGGATTGATCCCTATGAAATATTAGTAGCTTCTACCGGTGTAATTGGTATACCTTTACCAATGCAAAAAATAGAAGAAGGTATTAAAATGGGAGCTGCTAATCTCAGCCGGCAAAACTCTTCAGCGGCTGCAGAGGCTATCCAAACAACGGACACTTTTAGCAAGGAGAGAGCTGTCCAAATAACAATTGGTAATGATAGAGTTGTTATAGGAGGCATAGCTAAGGGTGCCGGAATGATTTGCCCCCATCTCGCTACAACACTTGCCTTTATAACTACCGATGCATCAGTTGAGAAGCAGTTGCTTCAGAAGATGCTATGCGATTCAGTAGACAAATCTTTTAATATGATAACTGTTGATGGACAGCAGAGCACTAATGATATGATTGTGCTTTTGGCTAATGGTAAAAAGGGCAATAAGAATATTACCAAGGAAAGCCCGGCAGCAGTACTGTTTCGGAAAGGTCTCGATAGGATTACGGAAGACCTGGCCAAAATGGTCGTAAAGGACGGAGAAGGAGCAACAAAATTTATTGAGATTGAGGTAAAGGGAGCGCACAGCATAGAAGAAGCCAAAAAGATAGCAGCTGGTGTTGCAAACTCCAATCTGGTAAAAACCTCTTTCTTTGGAGAAGATGCCAACTGGGGGAGAATAATGGCAGCCATTGGAAGCAGCGTGTCAAACGTGGACCCTGAAAAGATTAATATTTGGATAGGCAGTGAGGTAGTGGTAAAAGCTGGAGAAGGAGCCATTTTCTGTGCTCAAACGGTACAAGAATTATTAAAAGCAGAAGAGATAAAGGTTATTATTGATATGCAGGCAGGAGAAGATTCTGCTAAGTTATGGACTACAGATCTTTCATATGAATACGTAGAGATTAATGCACATTATAGAACGTAATGAGCGGAGAGCATAGAGGATGGAGTTAAGAGTTAAGGAAAGAGGATTATCTCCAAGCTCTTTGCTGGAAGGGGAGAGATGAAGGTAGAGAAGGCAAGCATATTAGTTGAGGCGCTTCCTTATATCAAGAAATATTATGGCAAAACAGTAGTAATAAAATATGGTGGTAAAGCTATGAGCACTGCAGAATTGAAGGAGTCTATAGCTACCGATATTGTGCTTCTTAAGTATGTGGGAATAAAACCAGTTATTGTTCACGGAGGAGGACCGGAGATTACTGCCTATATGGATAAATTGGAAAAGAAGGTGGAATTCGTGGAAGGCCTTCGAGTAACGGATAAGGAGACTATGGAGATCGTAAAAATGGTCTTGGTCGGTAAAATAAATAAAGAATTAGTATCACTTATAAACCGACATGGACGGCTGGCTGTCGGTATAAGCGGAGAAGATGGTCTGCTGATTTTGGCTAAAAGACATCAGACGACTTCAAAAGTCGACCTTGGATTCGTAGGAGATGTAGAAATGATTAATAATGCCCTTCTGGAGAGACTGACTGAGGAAGATTTTATTCCGGTAGTAGCTTCAGTAGGAGTAGATAAGGAAGGAAACAGCTATAATATAAATGCTGACGATGTGGCTGGAGAGCTGGCTGCAGCATTAAAGGCTGATAAACTCATCTTTCTTACCGATGTTAAGGGACTCTATAGAAATCTGGAGGATAAGAATTCGCTTATCTCGAAATTATCAGTTTCTGAGTGTGAACGTATCTCCGAACAAAAAGTCCTCAGCGAGGGGATGATCCCCAAACTAAGAGGGTGTGTAAGAGCTCTTAAAGCGGGAGTAAATAGAGCTCATATAATAAATGGTCAAATCAAGCATGCTTTGCTTTTGGAAATCTTTACTGACCGTGGCATAGGGACAATGGTTACAAATCAGTAATGGTTATCTGTCATATGTTATTTGTCAATCTTGCATCTGGTGAAAGAGGAATAAGCAATGATAAGCCAGGAGGTTATCGAAAAAGAGAATAAGTATATTATGAACACATACAGCCGCTTTCCGGTTGCTTTCGTAAAAGGGCAAGGGGTACATCTCTGGGATAGTGAGGGAAAGCAATACCTTGATTTTGTGAGCGGTCTAGGGGCTATAAATGTTGGACATAGTCATCCACAAGTGGTTAAAGCCGTCCAGGAACAAGTTGCTAAACTGGTGCATGTTTCTAATCTTTTTTATATCTTACCCCAGAGTGAATTGGCTGAAAAACTATGCAGTATCTCCTTTGGAGACAAATGTTTTTTTGCAAATAGTGGCGCTGAGTCCAATGAGGCTGCCATTAAGCTGTCTCGTAAATATGCCAGGACACATAGAGCCCCTAAAAATTTGAGGAGACCTGAAATTTCTGGAGAGCCGGATGCCATTTATCCTTATGAGATTTTAACCACGCTCAAGGGATTTCACGGTAGAACCTTAGCCACGCTGGCAGCAACGGGTCAACCCGAGAAACAAAAATATTTTCTACCTATGCCTGAGGGATTTGGATATGTTCCCTATAATGATCTGGAGGCTGTGGAGTCAAACATTTCCAGTAAGACTTGTGCCATAATGGTAGAGGTAATCCAAGGGGAAGGTGGAGTTAATGTTGCTTCTAATGATTACCTTATAGGTCTTCGCAAAATCTGTGATAAGAACGATTTACTACTTATAATAGACGAAGTTCAAACTGGCTTAGGAAGAACCGGCAACCTTTTTGCTTACGAGTATTCTGGAATTAAGCCTGATATTATAACTCTAGCTAAAGGACTGGGAAGCGGTTTTCCTATCGGCGTAATGATTGCATCCGGGAAGCTTTCTGACGTTTTTACGCAAGGGGATCATGCTACTACCTTCGGAGGAAACCCCCTGGCTTGTGCTGCTGGACTGGCGACACTGAGGGTTCTTGAAGAAGAGAATCTAGTAGAAAACTGCAGGGATATGGGAATATACTTTTCCGAAAAGCTGGAGGAGCTGAAATCTGAGAATGACTCGGTTGAAGAAGTGCGCGGACGGGGGTTACTTCTGGGGATGGAACTGACCAAAGCTAGAGCTAGAAATATTACCAAACGATGTCTGGAGAAAGGTCTGGTAATAAACTGTATTGGTGATAACGTTCTCAGATTTTTACCTCCTTTGATTATTACCAAGGATGAGATTGATAAAGGACTGGGAATTCTAAAGGACGCAATGAGGAAGGAGCTATCAAACTAGTAGCCATGGTACAAAATTTTAAGGGGCGCGACCTCCTCTCAATTTCGGATTTAACACAAGATGAGATATACCACATGCTGTCCAAAGCCATGGAGCTAAAGCGGCTATTGCGGTTGGAATTGGCCCATCGGTACCTGGAAGGAAAAGTCGTTGCTCTAATATTTTATAAACCGTCTACCCGTACGCGAGTATCTTTCGAAAGCGGTATTTCACAGATGGGAGGACACTCTATATATTTAAATGTTGAAGATCTGCAATTGAGCCGGGGAGAAACAATTGAGGATACAGGCAGCGTTATCTCAAAATATGTAGATGCTATTGTCATACGTGCTTTTTCACAAAAAATGATTGAGAATATGGCTAAAGCTGCTAAAGTGCCGGTAATAAACGGTCTTACAGACGAGCAGCATCCTTGCCAGGCTTTAGCGGATTTAATGACTATCTTAGAGAAGAAGGACAGACTTGCGGGTCTTAAGTTGGTTTATATGGGGGATGGAAATAATGTAGCAAATTCCTTGATCTTAGCAGCTTCGAAAGTAAACATGAGTGTTTCAGTGGTCACACCTGCTGGATATGAACCGAAGGCATCAGTTGTAAGAGCAGCAGAGAAATCGGTAAACAGCCCGCGCTGCAAGGTGGAGGTAACCAACAAGGCAAAACAAGCAATAAGAAATGCTGACGTAGTCTATACCGATGTATGGGTAAGTATGGGGCAAGAAGATGAAAGCGAAGAACGTTTGAAAATTTTCAGGCCCTATCAAGTAAATGAGGAGATTTTATCCTATGCAAAAGATGATGCTATAGTCATGCACTGTTTACCTGCGCATAGAGGAGAAGAGATTACAAGTGACGTTTTTGATAGGTTTCAGCAAGTAATATTTGAGCAAGCAGAAAACCGACTTCATGTTCAAAAGGCCTTGTTAATGCTGCTCTTGGCGTGAAGGGGCAGAAATGAAAAGTGAAAGACAGCGCACCATACTGAACTTAATCTCTTCGGAGACAATCAAAACTCAAAAGAGACTACTTAACGAGCTAAAAAAATTAGGTTTTGAAACTACTCAAGCAACCATATCGCGCGATCTCGAAGAGCTGAATATACATAAAAATAGGAAGACTGGTTCGTACGGAAAGACTTCTTTGACTCCTAGTGAGGATGAACTTATACGTTTGGAAAGAAGCATTACCAGCTTTGTACGTCAGATAGATGAGAGTGGAAATTTGGTAATCGTTAAAACTACCCCGGGAGGAGCTCAAGGAGTTGCATCAGCACTTGACAGCGTAGGATGGGAAGATGTGATGGGGACAGTAGCGGGCGACGATACTATTTTAATCGTAGCTCGCAACCAACGAACCGGAGAAAAAATAGTAAAACGTTTGAAAAAGTTTATGGAGTAATCTTGTACTGCAGTCCTGTTCATATTGTCAGTTCAAAATTTAAAATGCAGAATGTAAATTTCAAAAAGTTATGTGATTGGGCGGGACAGAAGTCCGGGTTTAAAATAATTTGAATTTTGATCAGTAATTTTGATTTTTTAGTTTTAATTTTTGCATTTAGTCTTTGGTAAACAAACCTCACTTTTGCAAAAGTGTAAATTAAATTTATTTATAACCTAAATGGCAAAAACTGGAGTTGGAAAGACGATGAAAGACAAGGTTGTCTTAGCTTATTCGGGAGGTTTAGATACTACTGTAGCTATTAAGTGGCTACAGGAGGAACATAACCTCGAAGTGATCGCTGTAGTAATAGACGTAGGTCAAGGAAAGGAACTGACGGGGACAAGGGAACGAGCGTTAAAAGCGGGAGCAATTGATGCTGTAATCATTGATGCTAAAGAGGAATTTGCTATAAATTACATCCTTCCTGCCTTACAAGCAAATGCTCTATATGAAGGAAAGTATCCTCTTGTATCAGCCTTATCTCGCCCTTTAATTGCCAGAAAGATTGTAGAAGTAGCGCGATCTCAAGGCGCAAATTATCTGGCTCACGGATGTACTGGTAAAGGGAACGATCAGGTGAGGTTTGAGGTTTCTTTTTCAGCACTGGCACCTGAACTTAAGATAATTGCACCAGTCAGAGAATGGGGAATGAGTAGAGAGGAAGCTATTGATTATGCAAAGAGCAGGAATCTACATATTACCGCTACCAAGAAAAGTCCATACAGTGTAGACGAAAATCTATGGGGGCGAACCATTGAGTGCGGAATCCTGGAAGATCCTTGGCAGGAACCACCTACGGGAATATTTGAACGTACGTTAGAACCTGATAAATGTCCGGATGAGGCTGAAGATTTGGAGATAGAATTTATGAAGGGAATCCCTGTGAAAATTAAGGGAAAGGGTGAAAGTCTTGTCGAGATGGTGAGGTTATTGGAGGAGATAGGTGGAAGACATGGGTTTGGCCGCGTCGATATGGTTGAAAATCGTTTGGTAGGTATAAAATCTCGTGAGATATATGAAGCACCGGGAGCACTAGCGCTTATCAAAGCGCATCGAGATCTTGAGGACTTAACACTGGAGCGTGACCTTCTTCATTATAAATTTCTGGTTGAACAAAAATATGCAGAGCTTGTTTACTACGGACTTTGGTATTCTCCTTTAAAGAAGGCTTTGGATGCATTTATAAGGGAGACACAGAAAGATGTAGAGGGAACTGTAAAACTTCATTTCTATAAAGGAAGCTGTGAAGTTAGAGGCAGAAGTTCTAAAAAATCTTTATACGACTACTCGCTTGCAACTTACGAAACCGAGGACGAGTTCTCTCACGAAGCTGCAAAGGGATTTATAGAGTTATGGGGATTACCAGTGAAAATTTGGGCAAAGCGCGCAAAGAGTAATGATACAGGATACAAGATCAAGGATACACGATCGCAGAAAAATGATAAGTAAAACTCTTCTGTCCTGTATCGTGAATCATGAATCGTGTATCGCTAGCTTAAAGGAGACATAATGAAACTCTGGGGTGGACGTTTTGAAAAGCCCACTGACAGACTTGTTGAAGAGTTTACTTCTTCACTCCCTATAGATACTCGTCTTTATGAATATGACATAAAGGGAAGCTTGGCGCATGTTGCTATGTTATCCGGATGCGGTATTATCTCCTCAGAAGAGGCTGACACCATTTCTCAGGGCTTGAATAAGATTTATAAGGAGATTAAAGACGGCAGTTTTAAATTTAACGTTTCTGATGAAGACATACATTTGGCTATAGAGCGTAGTTTAATTGAAAGAGTGGGACCGGTAGGAGGAAAGCTGCATACGGCAAGGAGCAGGAATGATCAGGTCGCTTTGGATATGCGTATGTATCTGAAGGAGACGATAAAAGAAATAGCGACTCTTGTGGTTGCTCTGCAAAATACACTGCTCGATCTTGCCAAAAAACATCTGGATGTTATTTTGCCGGGATATACCCATCTTCAGAGAGCTCAGCCTATTCTATTCAGCCATCATTATTTGGCCTATTTTTTCATGCTCCAGAGAGACTTTGAGCGTTTAAAAGGATGTCACCAACGAACTGATGTAATGCCTTTAGGTACAGCAGCAATTGCCGGAACTTCCTTTGCTGTAGACCGGAAGATGGTTGCTGACCAGCTTGGATTTGCTCGTATAAGCGAAAATAGTGTTGATACCACCAGTGACCGTGATTTCGTAGTTGAGTTCTTGTCCACAGCTTCTATATTGATGGTTCATCTAAGCAGACTGGCGGAAGAGATTGTGCTCTGGTCTTCTTCTGAGTTTGGATTTATTGAGCTCGATGATGCTTATACTACAGGAAGCAGCATCATGCCGCAAAAGAAAAATCCTGATGTGGCTGAATTGGTACGGGCTAAAACGGCGCGAGTTATGGGAAATCTTATAGCTATGTTGGCGACTCTTAAAGCTTTACCTATGAGCTACAATCGTGACCTTCAGGAGGACAAGAATAGCCTTTTCAGTACTGTTGATGTTCTAGTTCCCAGTTTGCTTGTTTTTAAGGGCATGTTAGAAACGATAAGATTGAGAAAAGAGAACATGCAGGAAGCTGCCGCTCAAGACTTTTCTACAGCCACGGATATTGCTGACTATCTGGTAAGTAAAGGCCTGCCCTTTCGCCAGGCACATGAGATTGTAGGAAGGCTGGTAAAAGATTGTCTTAAGGATGGTAACAACAGTTTTAATAAACTGACACTGGAAGAATTCAAAAAGGCATCGCAACTTTTCGATGAAGATGTATTTAAGATTATAGTTCCCCTTGGCTCAGTGGAAAATAAAGTTTCAGAAGGAGGAACGAGCACAGAGAGCGTTAAGGGACAAATAAAGAAGGCAAATGCTTATTTAAAAAAAAGCGGAGACTGGCTGAAGTAAATGATTAATAACCGCGAGGAATTAAGAATGAGAAATAAGGAAATTAGGAAATTTAGTTTTACAACTAATAACTAATTGCGAATAACTAATAACTAAGAATGAATAACAATGATGTTGCTGGGCTTCTAGACGATATCGGTGACATGCTGGAGATACAGGGAGAGAATCCCTTCAAGGTCCGTGCATATCATCGTGCAGCAAATACTATACGCAGCTTAACTACTGACATAAACAAAATTTATGAAGAGGGGAAGCTTGGAGAATTACCGGGAGTTGGTGCTCATATAGCCGAAAGAGTTGGTGAGCTTCTGCGCACAGGACATCTTGCGTATTATGAAGAGTTAAAGAAAAAAGTATCTCCCGCCATGCTCACTTTAATGGAAGTCCCAAGCATTGGTCCTAAGAAAGCAAAAACCTTGTATGAAAAGCTTCATGTTACCAATGTTGAAATTTTGGAGAAAGTGGCGAAAGAGGAAAAAATAAGAGGGCTTCCTGGCATGAGTGCAAAGACCGAGCAAAATATACTTAGAGACATTGAGCTTTGGCGAAAGCATAGAGAAAGAATACTTCTCTTTGAGGCCTTACCTATAGCAGAGAGGATTGTAGAATGTTTGAGAAAGCAGCACTTTGTTGAGAGAGCAGATATGGCAGGTTCTCTTCGCAGGATGAAAGAAACTATTGGAGATATAGATCTTCTTACTTCCAGTCAGCATCCAAAAAAGGTAGCTGATTTTTTTTGTTCCCTTCCAGATGTAGTACGGGTTCTGGCTAAGGGAAAGACTAAAAGCAGCGTGATTGTTCAGTCCGGACTGCAAATTGATTTGAGAGTGATAGCACCGGAAGAATACGGATCAGCCTTACAATATTTTACCGGGTCGAAGGAACACAGTATACACCTCAGGGATATTGCTAAAAAGAAGGGGCTTAAGATAAGTGAGTACGGAATATTTCGGGTTTCCAGCAATAGAAGATTAGGCGGAAAGACTGAAGAGGAGATATACGAAAAATTAGGAATGGACTATGTGCATCCCACTCTCAGGGAAAACAAAGGGGAAGTAGAAGCGGCATTAACTGGAAAACTTCCTTTACTGATCGAGGTTAAAGATATTCGAGGAGATTTGCATACACATTCCCGATGGAGTGACGGAGTAAGTAAAATTGAAGACGTGGCCAAGGTTGCACTTGAGCTAGGATACGAATACGTGGCCTTATGCGATCATGCAGAGAAACTAAAAGTAGCTGGGGGAATGACGCCAGAAGAAATAAGAAAAAGAGCAAAAGAGATAGAGAAACTAAATGGTAAGATGAAGGGCATTACCATCTTGGCTGGAGTCGAGCTTAATATCAACAATGAAGGTGGCGTTGATTACGGGCCTGATATTTTGAAGGATTTTGATATCGTTTCTGCTTCTATACACACTGGGTTCGGCCAAAACCAAAAGCAGCTTACGGATAGAGCCGTGCGCGCTATGAACAACCCCTATATCCACGTTCTGAGTCATCCCACTGGAAGGATTCTTGGTAAGAGAGAACCATATGCCATAGATGCGGAAAAGATTCTGGAAGAAGCCAAGGAAACCGGGACCCTGATGGAGCTGAATTCTTTTCCCGATAGATTAGATCTTAAAGACGACTATTTAAGAGAGGCAAAGAAAAAAGGAGTAAAAATTGCTATAGGGACAGATGCCCATATGGCTGACCAACTGCGCTATGTTAATTACGGTGTTTCAACGGCTCAAAGAGGATGGTTAACTAAGGATGACGTAGTAAATACCTATCCATTGGATAAGCTGAGGAAGGTGTTGAAGAAGAAGTAGGTGAGCACACCACAGGAATGACTAATGTCTAATGACGAATGTCTAAAGAATGTCAAGTGACGAATGTCTAAGGAATGACTAAGCCCGAATTACCGCATTTAGACATTAGGTTTCTGTCATTCCTTCGTCATTAGGATTTCGTCATTCGTCATTGTTGACCGATCTGCGATCTAAAATGCGTGAGATAGAAGATAATGAACGGTGAACCGTGAACTGTGAACGACGAAGGAGGAAAAATGAAGATAAGGAAGGATTTAATGATTCCTTTGGGCTACGGGAAGTATTTTCGTTCTGATAGAATCGTAGGACTTGAGCCCATTGAAGAAAACAGGGGGCCGCAACGCAGAACTCATGTTTACATTGAGGGAAAACCTGAACCCATAGTGGCATCAAGAGGAGAGACTACAATCCTGCGTGATATCACTCAGTCACCAGAGGTCACTGCAAGGTCAATCCAGGCAATAGAGCTTATGGAAGAAATACTTAATGATCTAGGAGACGTAGGACCGATGTTAAGGAAAAGCATTAAAGAGGAAGCAAAACTGGATATTGATGAGATTGAGTTGAAGATGAAGAAATTCCTTCTGAGTGGCGAAAAAGAAGAGTCTCTCTCTGAGCAAACGCTATTCTAAAAGCCTCAATGGAAATCCTACCTCGGTCTTTCTATAGAAGAGATACAAAAAATGTAGCTCAAGAACTTCTGGGTAAAATGCTTGTTTATTTCAGTCCCCATGGTAAGCTGGCAGGGGAGATTGTTGAGACCGAAGCTTACTATGGTTCATACGATCCCGCAAGCCATGCTTATCGAAAAACACCGCGAAGTTCAATAATGTTTGGCTCAGCGGGGGTAGCTTACATTTATCTCAACTACGGAATACATTATCTCCTTAACGTAGTAACCGAAAAAGTTTCTATTCCCGGTGCTGTGCTTATCAGGGCAATTGAACCCCTCGAAGGCATTGAGGTTATGAAAAGAAATCGAAAAGTAAGTCAGATAGAAGAGCTTTGTAACGGGCCAGGGAAACTCACCAAATCTATGAGTATTGACATAGCCCTAAACGGTCATAATCTTACAAAGAAACCGCTGATTGTTGCAGGGAACAAACGTAGAAACATTAAAATTAAAGCGGTACCACGTATAGGCATCTCTGTTGCTAAGGATGAGTTGTTAAGATACTATGTTGAAGGCAACAGGTTTGTTTCTCGAAAGTAAATTGGTTGACGGTTCACGGTTGACAGTTGGTAGATGGAAGTCATAACCCTTTATTTTGATCCGTCAACTGTCAACGGCCAACTGACAACTAGTAATAGGAGGTTAAATGAAGATAAAGGAAATCTATGAACTGGCAATAGAACAAGGCATAAAGGCAGATCCTCGCGGAAAAGAAGAAGTGGAAAGATCCCTGAAAAGAGTCAAAGACAGCTTGGAGAGGTTAAGTACAGAAGAAAAGGAACTTTTTGACTTAGAAAAGTTGAGCAATCCCTATTCTGACACTAGAGTTTTGGTGGGGAACCCGGGTACAGAAATTAAGCACGTTTTAGCTGGTATTGATATAGAGGTAGGTGAAGTTCTACTCGCTGACAGGCTGCGTGAAAAAGGAGAGGGCATCGATCTTCTTATCTCCCATCATCCAGAGGGACGGGCACTTGCGTCCCTTCCAGACGTAATGATTATGCAAGCCGATATCTGGCATAAGCAGGGTGTTCCCATTAATATAGCGGAGAGCTTAATGTCTAGAAGGATGAGAGAAGTCTACAGGATGCTTATGCCGGTCAACCATGAAAGAGCGATCGATGTATCAAGAATTCTGAACATACCGTTTATGTGTGTGCATACTCCAGCTGATAACCTGGTAACCTCTTTTCTCCAGAAGGCTTTTGATGATGATCCCCCTTACACATTGAAGGATGTTATGCATAAATTGAGAACATACCCTGAATTTAAAGAGGCAGCAAGAGAGAGTGCTGGTCCTGATATCTTAGTAGGTGAGGAATCAAATAGAGCAGGAAAGGTAATGGTGGATATGACCGGAGGAACTGAAGGACCAAGAGAGGCTATTGAGAAACTTGCAGCGGCGGGAATTGGAACTCTAGTAGGTATGCATATGGGTGAAAAAATTCGAAAAGAGGCTGAGAAACATAATGTAAATGTTGTGATAGCAGGCCATATAGCAAGTGACTCCATAGGAATGAATTTATTTCTGGATATGCTGGAGAAGAAAGATATAAAGATTATCTCTTGCTCAGGATTAAGGAGAGTGAGCAGAGCGTAAGTGAATCGGTTAGGGCTGAAAGTTTGAAGCCAGAAGCTAACAGCCAATAGCCAGAAACTACTGTTCGGGTTGAGGAGTTGGTTCAGGGGGTCCTGAGCTTACAATTATGAGCACTGTAGTTCCAGCAGGAGCAGAAGAGCCACCAGAAGGAGATTGTGCTATAACTTGGCCGGCTGGTAAAGTGCTTGCCTGCATAGATCGGGCGACCCCAAAACCCGCTTGCTGTAAGGCGGAAATTGCTTCGCTTGAAGGCATTCCCACAACATCAGGTATATTTACTTTGTTATCTTTTTTCTTCTCATCTTTTTCTTCCTTTTCACCTTCTTCTTCGGTTACCTTTGGTTCAGTGTGAATATCGCAGTATTTAGTAGGAGTCGATCCTTTTATGAAAGTTGCGGTTTTTACCTCTGGACAGTATGGCGTAGCTAATAGATTTGACTCTACGCAAATCTTTATACGTTTGAGACCAGTTTTAGGAACTGGAAAATTAGAGGGCGGGATATCTTCTAAAGCTTCGTGCATGAATCTTGCCCAAATTTGCGCGGGAAACGTACCTCCCGCAACTCGTATACCATGGACTCGGAGCATAGAGATCTGAGCTTTAGGGTGTCCAACCCAAACGGCAGCAACCAAATCCGGTGTATACCCGGCGAACCAGGCATCACGATAATTCTGGGTAGTACCAGTTTTTCCTGCTGCTGGACGACCAATTCTTGCACGGGTACCCGTACCATAGCTAATTACATCCTGTAATATATCTGTGACCATATAAGCAACTGAAGGGTCCATAGCAGAACGTTTTACATTCCTATTTTTTTCGATGACTTTTCCCGATGAATCCATTATTTTTATTACGGGTGTAGGTTTTATATGAACCCCTTGATTAGCTAGAGTCCCGTAAGCTGATGCCATTTCCAGTGGGGTAACACCAGTCTTTAGACCGCCTAAAGCAATCGCAGGATAAGGCTCGAGAGGAGTAACAATTCCCATTCTTTTGGCCATATCAACAACGTTTTGAGGTCCAACATCCATAATTAAGCGTGCGTACACACAATTAACGGAATGTATTGTTCCTGCCTTGATGCTCATTGGTGGTCCTCCGCTGCCTTCCGTATAATTATGAACTTCCCAGTCTTTACCTGGAAGCTTTATGGTCACTGGAGTTGACCTATATACCTTATTAGGCGAAATACCTTGGTCGATAGCAGTTGTCAGAACGAATGTCTTGAAAGCTGATCCTGCCTGTCTGTGACCCTGAACTGCAAGATTAAACTTTTGGGTATTAAAATCTTTCCCTCCCNNATGTAACCGGTTTTAGGGTCTATTGCTACCAGAGCTGCACTTGGATCGTCAGGTCGATCCAGAACTTTGGAAACCGCCTCTTCTGCAGCTTGCTGCATCTTCAGATCAAGAGTAGTATATATTCTTAAACCTCCCTTGAAGACCATGTTTGCTCCATATTTATCTATGAGCATCTGTTTTACATATTCAAGAAAATAAGGAGCAACAGCAATTTTTTGTTCAGGTGGACTTACTTTTATAGGCAAAGCCATTGCAGCTTCCGCTTCTTTTGGCGTGATAAAACCAAGACTTGCCATTTTCTTAAGAACTGTATTTCGGCGGGCCAAAGCCTTTTCAGGGTTAATATAGGGGGAATATCGATTAGGGGAACGGATCAGGCCGGCAAGAAAAGCTGCTTCGTCTAATGTTAAGTCTTTTGCGTCTTTATTGAAGTAGAATTGTGCTGCCGTTTGAGCCCCATATACGCTGTGGCCGAAATAAATTGTATTCAGGTAATTTTCTAAAATTTTCTTTTTTGATAGAGTTCTTTCCAGTTGATATGCTAAGATTGCTTCCTTTATTTTACGTTGCATAGTCTTTTCAGGAGTGATAAAGGAGTTCTTCACATATTGCTGACTGATGGTGCTACCACCTTCAACAATCTCTCCGCTTCTCAGGTTAATATAAATGGCTCTCGCTATCGCTTTTATGTCAACACCTTGGTGGTCATAAAAGCGTTCATCTTCAATAGAAACCACAGCATGCTGCAAATGGAGGGAAATATCGGAAAGTGGTATGATAACTCGATTTTGTTCTACAAAAAGGTCAGCAATAAGAGATCCATCAGAGGCAAAAACTTTGGTAGTCTGGGCATTTACAATAGGTTTGTCCAAAGACAGACGTGGCATCTCCTTCAGGGCTGAAGCTATTTGCCTGAAACCAAACCAGGAAAAAAGCAGGAAAAGGAAAAAGAATAGACTTACAAACCTTAGAATCCCGGTCCTGTTTCGTCTTGATTTTATGCGCTTTTTTCTCGCAAGCGTCAATATATATCACATCCTGACCTATGCAAAATTATAACATAGTATGGGATTTCCGAGCATTCCTTATCCATTTATATATTATTAACGATTTATATGCCAATAATTTCCCATAAATCCTCTGGTCATATATAATTTTGAAGGTTTAATCCTGACTATGATTTTATAAATTAGCGCAGTGTTTAGCGCAGGCAATGATCTGATTAAATAAAAGTGAAGAGGAACGGGTCTATTAATAGACATTTTCGCTGACTGTATGCTAAGATTTAGCCTTAGTTAGCTTGAATGCAGTGCATTAAAGATGGGGAATGCCAATGGAGAAGAATATAGAAAAACAGTTTAAGATCATCTCAAAGGGAGCAGAGGAGATACTTCCTGCTGATGATTTTCAGGGCAAGCTGAAGCGTGCCGTGGAAACCGAAACACCCATGAGGGTAAAGCTCGGTCTGGATCCCAGCGCTCCTGATATTCATTTGGGACACGCTGTTGTTTTAAGAAAACTTCGCCAGTTTCAAGACCTTGGTCATATTGCTGTTCTTATTGTAGGAGATTTTACAGGAATGGTAGGAGACCCGAGTCAACGGTTGGAAACAAGGCAGCAGTTGACAGTAGAAGAAGTAAGAGCGAATGCTGCCACGTATGTTGAGCAGGTCTGCCGAATTCTAGATAAAGAAAGAATAGAGGTAGTGTATAACAGCGAGTGGTTGGCTAAACTCACTATGGTTGATGTGCTTAAGCTGACCTCCAAAATAACAGTAGCAAGGATGCTTGAGCGAGATGATTTTGCCACTAGATTTGCCGAAAAGCGGGCTATAAGTTTAGTAGAGTTTATGTATCCACTTCTTCAGGGAATGGATTCGGTTGCCATTAAAGCCGATATTGAGCTGGGTGGCACTGATCAGAAATTTAATTTGCTTGTTGGAAGAGAGCTGCAGAAGGATTATGGACAAGAGCCTCAAGTTATTCTTACTATGCCTCTGCTTGAAGGAACTGATGGTGTTCAAAAAATGAGTAAGAGTCTAGGCAACTACGTTGGTATAACAGAATCTCCACGTGAAATATTTGGAAAGGTTATGTCAATTTCTGATGAGCTCATTGTTAGATACTTCAAACTGGCAACTGATGTGGACGTAGATGAAATAGAATCTATTGAAAAGGGTCTCAAAGAAGGCAAACTCCATCCTCGCGATACTAAAGCAAGATTGGCAAGAGAGATTGTAACACTGTATTACAATCAAGAAGAAGCTGAAAAGGCCGAACATGAATTTGATCTTATGTTTAAGCCAGGGTATGCGGATGAATTTAGGAAAAAGTCAGCAGCTATTCCTAGCGAAGAAGCTTTTGGAACTCCAACTATATTTCTAGAACTCAAAAGACCCTCTTCAGTCAAAATATGGATCGTAAAGCTACTTGTTGACGTTGGATTTGCGAAGTCAAACAGTGAAGCCAGGCGGCTGATTAAACAGTCAGCGGTTGAAATAGATGGGCAAGTTATAAAAGATCCTAGTATGGACATAAAGACAAGCGATTTAGCAGGAAAAGTTCTTCGCGTCGGCAAGCGAAGGGTGGGAAAGTTTAATTAGCTATAATATGGTAATATATGTTACTATTTAGCATAATCTTTCTGTTGATTAAAACAGCATGGTTTGGGTAAAAAATAAGTAAGTAGATGTTGACAATAGATTTTGCCTGTTCTATTATAATTATGCAAGCGAAAGACAAATAGATGCTTGGAGTGTTGTATTTGAAAATTGCAGAACTGTTCAGATTGGAGGCGACGGGGCTATAGGGTAAGCTAGAGGAAAAAACTAGTCTTACATAGTCTTTTGTGTCGCTGATCAGTTTTGCAGCGGCATTTTTTGTTGAATTTGGTCTTTGAAAACTAAACAGTGTTATGAAAGCCAGCTCTTTGACTGGTCAAATGACCAGCCTGTCAAGATTTAATTTCCAAGCTTAAAGTGAATGGCCTCCCTATTTTATAGGGATGTCAATAGATTTCACGGAGAGTTTGATCCTGGCTCAGGACGA
>JABAOF010001823.1_pt2 | contig 28892 bp, 29 predicted proteins | sample 7062171 | NCBI WGS metagenome assembly JABAOF01 (sample SAMN14538628, study PRJNA623070) | marine sediment metagenome | biome: marine biome [ENVO:00000428]; feature: marine pelagic biome [ENVO:01000023]; material: deep marine sediment [ENVO:00002113] | place: India: Gulf of Khambhat ...
GCTTGGTCGTAGAAGGTACCACCGGCAATGTCAGTGATCAAGGTGTGCCACGAAAGCTCGTAGTCAGACATGATGAGCGTGGACACTGGGTATGGATACCTGAAGGTAAGGAAGTGTCGATGGATGCCAATTTTAACCCAACCGGTAGCGGAAGCCGTAAAGATTGGTGTGCCGTCGATGTCGACGATGAGGAGTGTTACTGTGTTGATGTACAGTACTTTGTTCCAGGACCAAATGTCTAAGGGTCCCACTTCGTCTTCTTTGTGGAACCAGCTGTAGCCGTAGTCGAACTGTTTTGCTGCGAAGAGCAGCGAGATCCAGTGGGCTTGCGCTTCGAAGGGTACAAGCTCGGTGTCTGTGAAGATCGGTGTGTCATCGATCTCGACGATTGTAGTTATTTCACGGGTGGTTTGTTCCAAGTTGGTGAATTCTGAGCGCATTTCCACAGGCAATTCGTATGGGATTTTGGCGCGTCGCTCTAATTCGGGCGGAAGCTTGACGTATGTTTCAGCTAACACTGGGAAGTACCGGGCGTAGCCTGTTGGCGACGTTACTGCGCTGCCTCCAGCGTGATTTGATGTTACGGTCTTGCCAGGCTCGTTCGCTGTTAAGAGTACGTGGCTGTTCGCAACGTACTCGACGAACCGCCAGGGGCCTTGACCTATCATGTCAGGGTCAGCAGCTGCAGCCTGTACGTCTCCGCTTGTGCCTTCAGCCATCGGCTTCCAGATGTGTTTAGGCAGAATAATCATTCCGCCTATCCACATGGTGGCGTAGACGCTTTTGACGTCTAAGAGGCACTCAAAGTTGTAGGCGTCGAAGATGGTGAATGAGAGGATGTGTTGGACGCTGCTGTACCACCATGGTGGTGGCAAGCCACGGTCAATGACGATGTTGGCAAGTTCAACCCACGTGAAGTAGATGTCGGCAACGGTCATGGGCGTGCCATCGGCGAAGTGGACGTCTGGTCTAAGCGAGAAGCTGACTTTGGTCGTGTCACCGTAAACGGGGTGCACGTAGATGGATGTCTCATAGTCTGAGGCCAACCACGGCTCTATCTCTAGTGGGCTGTAGGTGTTGCGTGTCAGCAGAGTGTCGTAGACGAGGCCGAGAACGTTCCACTCCCAGAGCCACTCAGAGTAGACTGGGTTGAAGCTTTTGAGAGTATCAGTCTTGAAGCCCCACCTAATGGTCATGCCAGGTCCAGCGCCAGGCTGGTCGAAGTTCTCTGCACCTTTATCATATCCTCTGGGATGCAGGTTCAGGAAGGTGTCGAAGCTGTCCAAGCCGTAGCCTCCGTAGTCGACCATTCCATCCCAGTAGTTGCCCCTGTACTTGTCTTCTGCATCACCGATCGGAACTTCGTTGTTGCCGCCAGTGTAGCGTCTGCGCATAGCCTTGCTGCCCGCATAAGTGAACCATGGCACAGCGCCAGCGATGTCGATCATCCTCTGCTGGAAGGCAAGACAGTTGGTCAATGCCTCTGCTTCGGTGTTTGCCAGCCAGGTGCCATAGGCGTAGGTGTCCAGTTCGGCGTCGTTGACGTAGCCGGTGTTGTAGCAGAAGCCGGGGTGCCAGTAGAATTCGCTGAGCCAGAGCACGACGTGGTCTGGTTCAACGCCAAGGTTCCAGCCTGCCGTATAGAAGTGGGCAGTCTTTCCGTAGAACCAGTAGTCGAGCAGCTGCACTGATGGGCCGTAGTGGCGTTCAGTGAAGAAGTTTAGGGCTTCCAACTCATCTGCCACGTTGTCGCCCAAAGCGTTTCGGTGGTAGTGGTCTGATCGAATGGCCCATTGGACAATGAGTTCTTCGTCGCCACCATCATACAAGCCGTTGTCGTTGAGGTCGTAGAACCGGTATGGATGTTGACCAGCGTCGTATATTACGCCGACTGAGTCGAACAACGCAGCGGCTGTAGCCGGGTTGTATGGGTAGGGGTCACCTGTAGCGAGTGAGAAGGCTCCATATGCTGAGGGGTGGGTGGTGTACATGTCTTCGTAGAATCCGGTGCCCACGATCACGGGTAGCCAATTAGACTTGTCGTGAAGGTGGAAGACGGCTTGACGAGCTTCAACGGTCGCCCACGGGTTCTTCCCACCGACATAGTTCGGATAGGCTGGGTTTTGTGGGTTGCCGAGGAACTCGTTGTTGTTGTTGTTGATGTCTAAGAGGAAGATGCCGAATTCTCCTCCGTAGAACTTCGAGAGGATGTCGGCGTCTTGGGGTGGTGTTGTGAATCGGTTGTAGTAAGTTTCTGTTAAAGCCCAGTCGGTTACGTCGATTTCTCCCGCTTCAAGCGAGTCCCACTCAGTTTCAGCGTCGAAGTAAAGGTTGATGAGGAGGTTGTTAGCCCTAGGACCGAAACCTTCTATGTTTGTGTCGTCGGGCGTGACACCGTCAGTGTAGTTCCATGCCATTGTTGGAAGAATCTGAACCATGATGAAGAGTAGCGTTAGAAGCGTAGCTATAGCAATTATCGGTCTTTTGTTCAATTTCTTCTCTCCTTTCTCTATTTTGCAGTATTGTCTAACGTTAGCGTAGTTTAAATATTTTATGGAATAGTTTTACATAAGTAACTCCCATAAAAAACGGAAGGCTTCGGATGGTTTTTACCGTCGCATTCGTAGCCGCGGGTTTAAGATCTCGTCGAGGGCGTAGCCCAGTAAGATGAAAGAGACAGCTAGCAGGGAGATCATCAAGCCGGGAACGATGATCCAGAAGGGGTTTGCAACGGCTAGCGCTGTTCCGCCTTCCACGGTGGCGTTGAATAGCATTCGTCCCCACGACATTCGAGTGGGGTCATAGAAGCCCAGCCAGCTCAGTGAGGCCTCAGCCGTTACGGCTCCTGGGACGGATGTAGCGAGCGACACGTAGACGACTGACATGACGTTGGGTAGGATGTGTTTGAGAATGGTGTAGCCGGTTCCGCCGCCAACTGCTTTTGCAGCTTCTACGAAGGGTCGTTCCTTCAAGGAGAGGGTCAGCGACCGCACGACTCTGGCAAAGCCGTTCCACCCGAGCAGAACTAGTATGATCATCAGGTTTTCCATGGTGGTCCCCAACACCGCGGCTAACACGATGAGGAGGGGTAGTGTAGGGAGGCAGAGCATCAGGTCGTTGAATCGCATTAATGCTTGGTCTACAAAGCTGCCGATGTAGCCGGCTGCTAGGCCCACTATCAAACCTAACGCGATGGTGAGCACCGACACAGCGATTCCGAGGTAGAGTGACAGTCGTGTTCCGTGGATCACTTGGGCAAACAGGTCTCTGCCTTCTTGGTCAGTGCCCATTAGGCCTTGTGCGTTGCCCCAGAGGAAAAAATCAAAGTTGTCAATGTTGATCGACGTCCACACGGTTTTGTTAGCTGCCTCGGTGTCGAGGAATATAAGCTCCAACCCAAGCGTGTAGTTTCCAGGTGTGTCTACGAAGGCGTTCGTAACTGGTTCGCCTGTGATTGGTAGACCCATAGCTACTCTGGAAGCGTACCCTTCAGAATTGAGGGATGAACTTGAGGATGCGTTGCTTCTTCGCGCAATTATCCACCCACTTGTGGAACCGTCTTCGGGCTTGGTAATGGCCACTTCGCCTGTTAAAATGTCAACGTTGAAGTCTCTCAAAGCACCGACGATGTCGGTTCGCGCATAGATGTAGGTGCCTGAGAAGTTGTAGGGTGGAGGCCAGAGGTTCCACCGCGTTTTTCCGGGGTCTTCTAAGTATATGTTTACTTTCATGGGGACGTCTAAATAATTCTCGCTGTCCACCAAGTGTGTTGACCCTTTAACGAGGAGGTCTATGTTGCCTCTGAACTGAGCTGGTGCGCTGCCAAAAGGGTATTCGAAGGTTCTTGTGATATACGCTGCGGTTTCGTTGGCGATTGCTCCCGCGTTTCGGTTGAAGGTGACGCGCAAGGAGCCGTCTTTTGACACGTAGTCTGTGAAGGGGACGTCGAGAGGGTATCCAGTGTCGGGGTCGATGGCGGCTGAGATTTCTGTGGCGTCGGTTGCGAATTCGAATTCGCCTCCGTTCGTGGCTAGGCTGGGGAGGCCAGGGTCTTCGATGGGGTGCATGTTCTCGCTTATGGTGGGATCTCCGCCCAGAAATGAAGGGAGGACGCGGTACCAGCCGGGCACAGTGTATTTTGGTCCTACCGGCTCTTTTGTCCTAATGTCGCGCCCCAAGGGGTTGTAGGGCGTGAAGAGGAAGGGGAAGAGGGCAATTATGAGTAGGATGATGATTACTATCAGTCCTGCCCTCGCTTTTCCGTTGTTGAAGAGGGTTCGCAAGAAGCGGCCGAAGCTTCGGATTCTGAAGGCCAGTTTCTTTCGTCTATCGACATTTGCCATTGTGGTCACCCGTATCTGACGCGGGGGTCGATGATTCCGTAAAACAGGTCAGCGATGATGTTTGCCGTGATTACGCATATAGAGATGACGTAGAAGACGGCCATTAGAATGGCGTAGTCCTGGTAGCCGATGGCGTCGAACGTGAAGCGGCCGATGCCTGGATAGGTGTAGACCGCTTCAGTGATCATAGCGCCGCCCAACACAAAGCCGAAGGCAAGGGCAGCCGAGGTGACTAGGGGAAGTGAGGCGTTCTTCAACACGTGTTTGAACATGACGGTTCGTTCATTGAGTCCTTTGGCTCTTGCTGTAATCACGTAGTCTTCGGTGATGGCGTCTAACATCACGGCTCTAGTGTAAATCAGCCAACCCCCAAACGAGAATATGACAAGGGTGAAGACGGGTAGAAACGCGTGGTGCACGTAGCCTCCAATTAGCCTGAGCAGCTCTGACCCGTTGATGGATAGGATGAAATTGGGAAAGCCTGCCTCCAAATTCGCGACTTGGGGGTACCCTCTTATTGCCCACTCTCTGGGAAACGCGCCTGCGTTGGGGAACAGATGTAGGTTGACGTAGAAGACCAAGAGGAAGATTAGTCCGAGCCAGAACGTGGGAAGGGCCCCGAGAATGAGGGAGGAGACAACGGCGGTGCTGTCGAGGATGCTTCCTCTCTTCGAAATCACAAGGACGCCTAGGGTTACGCCAATGATGATCGAGATGATGGTTGATCCCCCAATGATGAGAAGCGTGTAGGGAATCTTCTGGGCCATGATGGGGCCAACTTCAGCTTTGTAAATAAACGATTGGCCAAACTGCCCCGTGAGAAGGTTTCGAACGTACTTCATTAATTGGATTTCAAGGGCGTCGCCGTAGCCCCAGGTCTCAGCCAAAATTCGTTCTCGTTCCGCCCTTTCCTCTTGCGTCATAGTGCCGCCTGCTGGGTTAATTGGCACCAAGAACTGGGATGGATCGCCGGGCATCAAAATGAAAATGATGAAGTTGACGCAGATTACAGCCAACAAAAGGATGAAGGAGTATACTATTCTCTTGGCTAGAAAAGCCTTAAGTCCCATAGTTATCCCAGCATTTTAACATCGAAAAAATTGCATTTAAGCTTTTACCTCTTCCGCAGCTTCCAAGCAAAATAGGCGATAGCTGTGGAAAGCGCCAATACGGCTGCTACTGCCGCGACAACAGCCACTGGGACCGCGTCGGTCGAGCGAGAGGGCGCTAGGCTGATTTGCTTTTCAATTGTTGTCTGGGCGTTTCGACTGTCAACCACAGTTAGGGATATGGTGTAGGTTCCTTCGTTTGAGAACGTGTGGGTGACGTTTTGTCCAGCTACGACAGAGCCGTCGCCCAGCTTCCACGTCCAAGAAGTGATCTTGCTGGAAGGAGTCGACAAGACGCCTTTAAATTCAATGGGCTGAGACGTTTGTGCAGGTGATGGTTGGAAGGTGAAATCGATTTTCGGCGGAGCCAACGGATAGCGGTCGTAGACGTTGCCATGCACCAAGTGGGGAACGTCGCCTATGCCGTCACTGCCTGATTCGTTTTGATTGGCGCCGCTTTTTTCGTCAGGGCCTGAGTAGCCGCTCCATTGATTGCCGCCCAACGGGTAGCTACCGTCCCACAGGTTGTCAAAGTTGACGCCCAACGCCGTCACGTGACGGGTGTTATAGAGGAAGTTGTTGTGGTATATGGTGTTGTTGTCGGAGTTGGAGATTTGCAGGCCCACGTCGTTGTTTCTGATGAGGTTGTTGATGATTGTGTTGTTGTGAGATTCGCTGAGGTAGACGCCGAAACCGTTGTTTTCGATGATGTTCCCGTTTGCCGAGTTTCGGGTGGACCGACGCTGGATGAGCTGGGGAGAGAACGAGAACCAGACGGCCCACGCAGCCTCTTGAATGTGGTTGTTGATCATCTGGTTGTGTTGGGACGCGGTTAGCACGATTCCAGATTCTTCGCAGTTCGAAATTTTGTTGTCAGCAAAGGTGTTGTTGTCAGAGAGGACTAGTTGAATTCCCCGGATGTTGTTGTGAAGACTCACGTTTTCTATAAGGCAGTTCTCCGTGTGGGCTAAGAGTACTCCGTGCGCATTGTGTGTTAACTTCAAATCTTTGACGATGATGTTGGAGGAGTTAACAATGCCCACGTATCCAGCGTTGGATGGGACCTGCCGGTTGTTTTGGTTGACCCAGTAGTAGACGGGCTTTGCTTCGACTGTGTTTGACTCGTCGATGCTGTGTGTGAAGTGGCCTTGCGTCAGCCCCCACACTTCAAGGTTCACCGCGTTGTCGTATAGGTGGTTGTTTCGGAAAGTGCAATGCTGCGTGTCCCAAAGCCAGATGCCTCTGTGACCGTTGGCTACTGTGTTGTCGGCGATGGTGATGTTGGTGGACTGTTCCACGCGGATTCCGGCCCAGTGCGTGTTTCCAGACCCGTTCACGGCAAAGCCTTGAAACACAACGTCCACGCATTGTCCTATCAGGACGACGTGTCCGCCGCCGCTCCATTGAATAGTCACTGCACCTTCGTCAGCCTGTACTTGCAGTGGTTTGTGGATCTGTAAGTGTTCTCTGTACACGCCGGCTTTCACCTGTATTGTGTCGAACTCGTTTGCTGCGTCGATTGCTGCCTGGATTGTTTCATACTGGTCTGGCACCACAACGGTTTTCGGCGCCAAGTCTTCCGCGCTGCTAACTGTGCACGTCAGAAATAGGCTAAAGATGAGAACTGTGGAGAACGCCGTAGACGTGATGGAGTGGTTCATGTCTGTGAATGCTTCAGTGTGCCGTTATTTAGCTCTTTCCAAGCATGCTGCTGGCAAATCTAATGGGTTTTCTCTTCAGTTGCTGAATTTTTCAGCTGGTCGACAGCATCATCCAGGTACGCGAAGAACCTGTCTTCAAACACTCGGTAGACAGCGAGTAGATCCATCTTTTTGGCTAGCAGCCCGCCCATGCCAAACAGGCTGAGGAAGTGAGTGAACATGTAGGCTGACTCGGAGACTTCTTTGCCTCGAGTTTCCACTGTGAAGTCAGCTGGCTCTCCTTCTATGGTGATGATGACAGTCAGAGGCTGATCGTCTTGTCGTTTGAAGGCGAAGACTGAAGTTTTCTGCGGGTCTTCTTTCAAAGAAAATTCGAAGTTCTCGTTTCGGAGAAACTGCTCAATTCGCTCCTTGAGCTGAGTCAGACTTGTATTCTTGTTTAGCCACTGGGTTTTCATTTTGTCTCGCTTCCCGCTCCTGCAGGTGTGCATGAAACTTTTTTTATTTCTGCAAGGTTTAGATTCTCTGCGTCGTCTACTTAAAGCTTAAGTAATTTTGAAACTGTGTGTTCTACCATGAGAATCGAGCGGGAAGAACTGTTGTCCCTTGCTAGAACGCTTGTGGTGGCTGGCTGTGCGTTGGCGTTTTTTATGGTGCTTTCCATATTTCCAGACTTCAGCTTCGTCGGGGAAGCAAGCACCCGCGTGGAGGACGCTGAACCATCAGGGTTTCTTTGGGTGCGAGCCTACGCGAATATAACCTACAACCCTTTTCTGTACACGTTTTCGTGGCTGAGTGGACAGGGCATTTATTCGGGGAACTTTCTGTTTCTCAGCAAGCCGCCCTATAATGTTTATGGCCCACGCCTCTTAGACGACGAAGCTGTCCATTACGCTGTCGTCGGGCAGCTCCGCATCAACGCCACCTTCAACTTCGTGTTGTTGCTCTTACTAGGGCTGTTGGGTGCACACGACCTCTATGTGTGCATGATTGTAGGGGCTGTGGGCTTCCCGATCGGAGGTGTCTTGGGAGCGTTTGCGGGCTTCATCGTGGCTGTGGCTGTTGTGAGCTACGTGAAACGTCGCCACGGTGCAGGCGTCTTAGAGTCAGGGTGGAACTCTCTTCAAGACAAAGTGGAGGAGAACTGGGTGAACGGGTGACCTAGATGTTTGATGGCGAAAAACTGGAGAAACTGGACGAGTCTAAACTGCCCCTCTTTTACAGGCTCATCTTGAAAATACCGTTGCCCAACTTAGACTCTTTGCCCGACGCTGTTCAGGGGCTGTTTTGGGTGATCGTCGCTCCCGTCTCTGTCGTCGTGGCTTCCTTTGTGAGCATGTTGCTGCTGACTGTCCTTCCATCGCCATTCAACGTGGCTGCAGTCATTCTCGTTCCGTCCATTTTCATGCTAGTGTTTTTGAGACTGTCTGTTGAACGATTTGTGCGAGGATGGAATGCGATGGTTGACACGCCAGCGGCAGACAGAGATGTGGCTAAGCTTGTAAACGAATATGTCACAATGTTAAAAGACCAAGAAGAGACCCGCGAAGAGCCGCGGTAGCCTAGTGTTTTTCAGCCATCGCCGCATGGTTTAACTGGAACTTCTCCAAAGGTTCATTGGCAAAAACTTATTTATACGCTCTGATCTTGAGATACCAGAACCAAGAAACTGGTGGAGGCGCCTTTGGCGTTACTTGACGTTGAAAAGTTGACGACGTATTACGAAGTTATGAGAGGCTACGTGAAGGCTGTAGAAAACGTGAATTTCTCAGTGGAGAGAGGCGAAGCTGTTGGCTTGGCCGGTGAGTCGGGATGTGGAAAGACGACTATTGCTTTGTCTGTGTTGAGGCTGTTGCCGTCGGGAGGCCGCATAGTTAAAGGCAAAGTGTTGCTGGACGGTATGGACCTCACGAAACTGGACGATTACGAGATGCGACGGGACATCAGATGGAAGGAGATCGCCATCGTGTTCCAAGGGGCAATGAACGCCCTGAATCCGGTGTTCAAGATTTCCGACCAAATTGTAGAATCAATCTCTGCTCACGAGCCGGACACCACCAAGGCAGAGGCGTTGGAGCGAGGAAAAAAGTTGTTTGAACTTGTAGGCATCGAGCCTGCGAGGATAGAGAACTACCCACACGAATTCAGCGGGGGCATGCGGCAACGCGCAATGATTGCCATGGCTCTGGCATGCAACCCGAAACTGCTGATCGCCGACGAGCCGGGCACCGCTCTCGACGTCATTGTGCAAGCTCAAGTGCTTAAACTGCTGAAAGAGATCAAGAAGAAGCTGAACCTCTCCATGATTCTCATTACACACGACCTCTCAATCATCGTTGAGACTTGCGAAAAGTCCGCCATCATGTACGCCGGAAAAATGGTCGAGTTTGCCGATGTCTACGGCATCTTCAAGGAGCCGCTGCACCCCTACACCCAGGGGTTGACAAGCGTCTTTCCAGACGTGAAAGCGCCTCGGCAGCGGATGATTTCCATCCCGGGGCTGCCTCCAGACTTGCTGTATCCGCCACCAGCATGTCGGTTCCATCCGAGATGCCCCTACGCAATGGACGTCTGCAGAAAGAAGGAGCCGGCTTTCGCTGAACATAAGAAAGGCCACTTCGTCGCCTGCCACTTGGTTGCCTAGGTGAGAATTTTGGAGAAAATTGTGAAAACAGTCAACTTGAAAAAATATTTTCCAGTGCGGCTTGGGTTTCTTCGCTCACTAGTCTCCCGACGCGAACTGTTTGTGCGGGCTGTTGACGGCATCAGCTTCGACGTTGAAAAAGCTGAGATCTTCGCGTTGGTTGGAGAGAGCGGAAGTGGAAAAACCACGACTGGACGCGTGCTGTTAAAGCTGACCGAGCCCACCGACGGAACAATCTATTTCGGAAAAGAAGACATCACCGAGTTGACGGGCAACAAGTTTAAGCCCTATCGTCGGAAACTGCAGATCGTCTTCCAAGACCCCTACGAGTCGTTGAACCCCAAAATGACCATCTTCGACATTATGGCTGAACCCCTCCTAATCCAAGACGCCGTTACAAACGAGCAAGAGCTGATGGAGAAAGTCTGCAAGGCTTTGGAGGACGTGCAGCTTGTGCCACCACAAGAATTCATTTACCGTTATCCACACGAGCTGAGCGGGGGTCAAAGACAGAGGGTTGCGACTGGAAGAGCACTCATTCTAGACCCAGAGTTCGTAGTTGCTGACGAACCGGTTTCGATGCTTGACGCGTCAATACGAGCGGAAATCCTGAACTTGATGCATGCGCTCGTGGACAAATATAAGGTTGCGATTCTCTACATAACCCACGACATCGCGTTGGCGCGGCACATCTGCCAGAGAATGGCGGTGATGTACCTTGGCAAGATCATGGAGATGGGCGCGGTAGAAGACGTGGTCTACAAATCGCTTCACCCCTACACCAAAGCGTTGATATCGGCTGTACCCAGCGCCGACCCGACAGCCAAGAGGATCGAAGCCGTATTGAAGGGGGAAATCCCCAGCCCCGTTAATCCGCCGTCAGGCTGCCGGTTTCACACACGATGCCCGGAATACATCGGCGACATCTGCAAAGCCAAAGAACCAGAGATGAATGACGTTAGCAAAGGACACTGCGCAGCGTGCCACCTGTATCGTCAAAAATAGGGTTGTGGCTCTGTTGGACCTCGAAGACCGGCTGCCCAATGGACTGGCTATCCACGTTTTTCGATGCAGCCACGCTTCGCAAAGCCTTATATACACTCTCCTCCTCCATAGAGAAAACGACTTCAGAAAGGTGTAACTATGGCCACTAGCACAGCGACAGTCGCGGCGAGAATGTGTTTGATTGGCACCGTGTTGATCCTTGCGAACGTTCTTGTGATTGCATCCACCGGGGCGTCGGTGATTCTTTCGTCGTATCCCGTGTCCTCGGTCGAGGAACTTGTGAACGCTGGGCAGCCGTTTTGGCTGCGGATCGCCTTTGGTGTCAACAGCCTCGTAACGGGGCAACGCGTTTATGTGTGGATCATCATTGCAGCCATTGCTGTCATCGCAGCCTTCTCCTTGAATCGTAATCCGGACCGACCGACGACGCCAGCGTCTGTCATAATGGTTCTCTCGGTCCTAGCTTTTCTCGCTGGAGGAGGCTTCATTATTGGCTCAGTCCTCGCCATTCTGGGTAGTGGGATCTGCTTTCAATGGAAAACGCCGTTCAGCGAAACTTTTGTTGGACGGCTGTTTGGAGTGGCCCGGCTAGACGCAAACGTGTTTGCCGCAATTAAGGAGAACCCGAAGCTGCTGCGCACATCAGCTATTGTGTTCATTTTAGTTAATTTCCTGAGTGGATTGGGAAACAACATTTATTCGATCAACGTAAACGCGATCACAGGCTCATCTACAGAAGCCTCAAACATTCTGTTGCTTGGAGAGACTGTGTTCGCATATGAGGGGCAATCCATGTTCTATCTGCCGTGGATCAACGTCAGCCTCTCAGTATTGAAGTGGATGCTGCTGTCCCTGCTAATCTATCTGCTTGGGTCCAAGTTTCTGGGAAGAACAGCTGAATTTGACACTGTGGCCCGCTTGACAGCTTTTGCTTATACGCCTGTCATATTTCAGATTTTCATGCCGTTCGTCTTTACTAATCAGCCATTTCTCACGGCGCACTGGCCGCTGCTGGTCTTCCTTGTCACGAACCTCTGGATGGTCGTGGCGTTAATGTTCGCGTTGAGGACGCTGTTCCAAATTGGCCTGCGAAAAGCGCTGGGCACCATCTTGCTGGTGGGGCCGATTTACTGGATTCTCACCTACAAGTTTCTGTTGCCCTTCGTGTTCCCCTTCGGGCAGATTCCGGGATTCGTCGTCATCTTGAGCCCCATCGAAGTCGTGTTCACCCTCTTTTCAATGTCAATTCTGCTGTCCCTGTTCCTAGGAGCCTTTTCAAAACGTTGAGTGCTTAGGCTCTCTTGGCCAGTTCTTTCTCTCGCTGTTTTCGCTGTTCGATGATCCACTCTCGATAGCCGGCTGCTACACCCCACAGAATCACTAGCAAAACTGTGGCGATGGTGTTGTAGGGAAACGGTAGGTTCAGTATGATCCAAACAACAGCCAATGGCGTGGCAATCACCAGAAAAATCACAAAAATTATGATCCACAGCCATCGTTCGGTCAAGATGTCAGACATAGATTGAATGTACTTTCCTTTGATATTTAATCTTTTGTTTTGCGTGCGCCATAGCGAGTTTGAAGTGAAGCAGCTGCTACAAAGGGCAGTTGAACAGCCCCCAAACCAGCGGCAGCCAGCGTGTTTCGCGTATTGGCATTCACGTGGCTCCGCTGCGCGTCCCTTTTATGTAGATGCAGTCGTTGGCGATTAGCACGTGTTTGCTGGGGTGGGACACCACAACAATTCCCAGCTGGGTGAGAGCTGTTCCTCGGTCTTTGGACACAAAGACCTGGTCAGAAGCCTTGTAGACCATCTTCGCGCCGTTGACGAAGAGAATGGCGAGGTTTCCAGCGTCTTCTTGAAAAGCGAAGACGTGGCCTTCGTGGTTTCGAGCTCTCGCCCGTCCGCATCGGCAGGTGGAGTACTCAAAAAACTGGTCGAGCAGGCGTTCCGCTTCTTGCTTGAACGCTGTTTGGTCCGAGTAGCCTAGTCGGGCGAAGTCGTCGTCTTCTGCAGCGTCGAGTTTGAGCCGGTCATCAGGCTGTCCCAACATGAGGAAGGATGTTTCGACGGTCTTTTCGATGGGTTTGCCGATGGCGCCTTGGCCTGTCTCGACGATGGCGTCGATGAGAAGTTTGGCGGTTCCGTGGAAGATGTAGCCTCTCGGCTGCTTGTCGCATGTTATTTGAAGCGCAACTGTGTCTTTCATCACTTCAACGATGCACCTTTGATTTTTGCAGAGAACGGCAACGTCGGTGGTCTTAGACGCCTCGGTGGACAGCTTGAGGCCCTGCAGGGTCATTCGTCGTGTCGCCTCTCCGCGATCCTGCTGACGCGTCGCGCCATTTTGAAGGCGGATCGACCGGGTATAGTGACGAGGTAGCGTCCTCGCACACGCTCTTGCACCACGAGGCCAGCGTCTCCTAAGACGTTGAGGTGGCTGGACAGCGTGCTCGCCGCGATGTCAGCAAGTTTTTCCTGAAGTTCGTTCACGTATTTGCCTCCACTCATTAGCTCGTTGAGGATTTTCAGGCGTTGTTCCTGACCGAGGGCGCTCATGACTTGGGCGATTCTGTCGAAGTCAACCGGCGCCTTCTCTTCGAAGCCTGCTCTGCGCCGGTGGATGTCAGATTTTGGTCCTCGGATCTTGATGTGGCGGCCGTGGGGCCCAATGAAGATGGACTTTTCAAGTTCGCCGTGGATGCCCTCCACCACGCCCTCCATGACATCCTCAACGTAGTCCCCAACCCGTTCGCCAATGTCGATGTATATTCCACGGTCGGATCGCCTCCTTCGATCCGACTTCTCTTTGAGTTGATCTTTGAGCTCTTCGATTTCTGCTTTCAGCTTTTCCATGTCCCGCTTAATGTCGTCTTCCATTTTATGTTCACCGCTTTTAAGTCTATATTTATCTAATTCACTTCTATATCTAGCTAAATAAAATCGGCGTATATAAGCGTTGCCGCGAAGGCGTCGCCGCTCTCCTGAAATGGTCAGTCTACACCACTAGGCAGGCGTCTGACAAATCGGTCAATCCGCTTTACAGCTTCTTCTAAATCGTCTCGCGAAGCCGCTATGGAGATGCGCAGATGACCTTCTCCGCGGGGCCCAAAAGCGCTACCGGGGATGGTGGCCACCTTCAGCTGCGTCAGCAGCTTTTCGGCGAATGCTACCGAAGGCAGTCCGATGTCATGTATGTCAGGGAACAGGTAGAAAGTTCCCTTCGGCTTGACGCAGCGGAGCCCGGGAACCCGATTCAACGCCTCAACAGCAATGTCGCGTCGCTCCTTGTATTCGTTGACCATTTGCTGCACGCTGTCCTGGGCTCGAGTAAGAGCGGTCACCGCAGCTCTTTGGTAGGCAGGGCTCACGCAGGACATTGCGTACGAGTGGACGCGGCGGATGCCCGCGGTGATCTGAGGGTTAGCAATCGCGTAGCCGACGCGCCACCCAGTCATGGCGTAGGTTTTAGAGAAGGAGTTGATGGTGATCGTTCGGTCGTGCATCCCCGGAATACTTGCGAAGCTGTGATGGCAAGCGTCGTCATAGACGATCTTCTCGTAGACTTCGTCGGCTAACACTAAGAGACCATGTTTTCGCGCTAGCGATGCCACAGCCTGCAGCTTCGGGAGATCATAAACCGCCCCCGTCGGGTTATTGGGGTTGTTAAGGACCACCATCCTCGTGCGATTACTGATCTTTCCCTGAACCGACGCAGCATCCAACCCAAAGTCAGGGGGCGCGAGTTCGACAAAAACCGGGATGCCGCCAGCCAAGCGAATAAAACCCCTATACGAAGGCCAACAAGGCTCAGCAACCAAAACCTCGTCCCCAGGGTTGATGACTGATAGAAAAGTAGCGAACAATGCTCCAAAGCCGCCACATGTCACTGTGATCTCGGTTTCAGGATCTGCTTGAACATGGCTGTCCTTCCAAGCCTTCTCAGCAATAGCCTCCCGCAGCTCACGCAGCCCCGCTGTGTGAGCGTAATGCGTAAAACCATCATCTAACGCGTCTTTAGCCGCCTCGCGAATGCACAGCGGCGTGTCAAAATCAGGCTCCCCCGCATGCAGGCGAAGGACGTCGGGCATCCTCCCCACCAAATCAATCAACTTCCGAATTGGCGAAGTCTCCAACGACGCAATCCGCGCAGAAAGATACGCAACACTCAACCCAAACACGTCCATCCACACATATCAACAGGCCAGGAATAAAAAACTAGCCGACCACACACCCCCCACGCCGCAGCCCCTAAAAAGCCTTCATCCAGCAAAGCGTCAATTGGCCAAACGCACTATCGATTTACAGCCCCGCCATCGTAGACTGTCGACAAGCGAAAACACGCCTCTCAAAATTCACGACAACTAGACCAGAACCTAGACACGCCTCCATTCTAGGCCGCAATACAAAAGCGCATGCCGACCACCTATCAACCACGCCAGACTTCACGCTAGTAGACGACATAGCTAATCGACCAATCGTAAGATACGTGACGCCTAGAACAACACCTAGAAAAAATCGCATCTAGGTTTTTTCTAGGTCCAAATCCTCGCAGACCGTATAGATTCTATACGGTCTTCTAGGTTCAGCTCTAGGGCATGATACGTTTCTAGGGTGGGGTGGAGTGGGATAATTGTTACTTCTGAAGAAAAAGGTTTGGCTTTTGGCTCTTTGCTGGTGTTGCGTCAGTGGCGAGTTTGGCGGCAGCTTCCATGTTGGCGATGATGTCTACGTCGAAAGGACAGCGAGTCATGCATGCGCTGCATTTGGTACAGTCAGTGGCATCTGGTTGAAGGGCGTTGTTTTGCGTTTGTGTGTTAGTTGCTAATCCAAGTGATGCAGCATCGAGGCTGCGTGTGACTTCAGCGATGTCGATGTTGGCGGGGCACGGGAGGCAGTGGTTGCAGTAGACGCATTGGCCCTTCCCGTACTCTTTGAGGCTTTTCACAATCTTGGAAAAGTCTCGTTCTTCAGTCGAAGTGTCATGGTAAGTGAGGATTTCGTCAAGTTCCTCGACGCGTCGGACTCCGGGAATGGTGGTGGATACTCCGAGCTGTGATAACGTGTATGCGAGGCAGCGATGAGGCGTCATCTCCGGGGGGATTTTCACTTTGAGAGTTGTGCCGCCTCCTTTCTTAAGTGGAGTGATTCGCACGGTCTTGTTGCGGACTAGAAGTCGTCCGCCTGCAAATGGCTTCATGGCCACAACCCCCACGCCTTCGCGGACACAGGTGGCTAACGCGTTGTTTCGGCCTGGCAGAGCGTTGTTGGCCATGTTGACTTGAAAGGTTATGACGTCAAATAAGCCGCTTTTCGCCGCCTTTTTAACAACCTTCACGTCGTGGGTGCTGATCCCAATAAGTCGGGCTTTCCCGTCTTTCCTGATCGCTTGGGCTAGCTCAAGCACCGAGCCGGGTTTCGTGACCTCCTCGTACTCGTGTATGTTCTTCACATACGTTATGTTCGCGACGTCCACGTAGTCTGTTCCCAAGCGAGCCAGAGCGGTTTGAAATGTCCGAGTTATCAGCTTCACGCTACGGGTTTTGAAGTATTGGCCTCCTCGATCGCTGGAGCCTAAGTGAGAGGTCAGGATAACACGTTCTCTTTGGTCTTGGAAGGCCACGCCAAGGTTCTTTAAGTAGTCTTGAAAGTTGAAGATGAGGTCGAAGTAATTGATGCCATTTTCGACGGCTTTATTGACCACTGCCGCAACGGTTGCAGCATTCGCTCGTTTCAAATGTTCCGTGCCAAGCCCGATTTCGCTCACGCGTACCCCAGTTTTGCCTAGATCGCGGAGAATCATGATGGTGACAACCTTATCACTCTAACGCCAATCATTATAAAGCCTCTGGGAACGCGCTGCAAGCGCATACAAGCGTATACACGCATCTGCTGAGGCTAACTGCGTCTACCCCATCGTACGCTCGAGAAGAAAGTTTTTTCAAGAGCATGTGATACATTAAAACTCAATTGGAGTTGAGTGGTTGGAAACAATAACATTCATTCTTCAAAGTGCTCCGTATGGAGACGAAAAGATCTGGAATAGCTTCAGGCTTGCAAGGGCACTCATCACCGCTGCCATAGGAATGAAGGTGAACATCTTTCTCACTGGCGACGCTGTGACAACGGCGAAGCAGGGCCAGAAGCCTCCCGAAAGCTACTACAACCTGGAAAAGATGCTCACGGAATTGATCGCCCAAGGCGTCGAGGTTAAAGCCTGCCGCACATGCATTGGCGCTCGAGGCTTAGCTCAAGATGAGCTGATCGACGGTGTAGAGATTGGAACAACGGTTGGAACCCTCGCCAAGTGGATAAAAAAAAGCCAGAAAGTCCTTTCATTCTAAGCAGCCATCCGTGGCTGAACGCTCAACACACTACTTTTTCGGGGGATCCAATTGATCAACATTGGGGTCAGTCCAGTGCGCAAAGCCTCAGATTTTCTTATGCGGGCGAACGCGACCGCAAATAGAAAAATCGGCGTGGATTTCTAGGTTCTTATTCCATGCATGTTTTTAGGTGCGGTAGTCGGGTAGTACTATAGGAAGCTCCAAGGTGAAAAAGGCCACCATCACAGTTGCGACTATAGTTCTAGTTATGCTGGCGATTAGCTCCGCTAGAGCTGAGATGGGCACAATTAGGATTAGTCCTTCAACCTTAATGACGGTTGGAGGCCCCACAACTTACGAAATATGGGTTGACAAAGAAGATGATCCTACTTATGCTCCCCACATCTTGCTGGCAATGACTCAAGAGTGCTGGGAAAGCCTCGGAGGCCCAGTTGGAGTCAGCTGGGCTGGGGACGCCACCTCCTTTGCTAAGAGTGACTTCAGCGCAGCTTACGGCGCATACATTCCCCTAAGCGGTGCCAGTGAAGGTGGAAGATACTCGGTTTATTCGCTCAAAACCCACCTTGGAGTCGTCGTGACTGCCCCAGTGTACTGGGTGGTAGGTGATTTCCTGAGTGCGCCACTTCACACCACACCGCATCAGACGTTCACGATCACCTTGCCATCGACCAGCCCGAAAATGCTGGTTCTTGCCATCGGTAAAACCACAGCTGAATGCGGGCCATTCTTTGACAACCGGGTGCCTCCAGAACCTCCAAGTTTCTCCGCAGTCCCAGAACCCAGCACCATACTTCTGGCCTTGGCTTTATTCGCTGGGCTAAGCCTTTACACGTCTAGGAAAAAAACCCAACTTCCCCAGTAAAGACAGCTGACTCGATTCCTCTTTCCCGACACATCCTCACGCTTGTTCCACCACCACTCACCATATATACATCGCGTTGCAACCCCCCGAAAAACAGCTACGTTCGATTCCTGGGTCAACAGAGAGGCGGTCGAGAGTTTGCACCACACTTTCTTTCAAAAGAAGTCTTAGCGAACTCCACGTTTATAGGAATCTGAGAACATAGTTGATCCTCAGCCTGTCAGGGGGCTACAGTGTGTATGTGTCTTACGCAGATGTGAGGGCTGCTTTTCTTGTCCGGCAGGGACTCGCGCCAGCTGCCGCTTGGCATTCAGTGCATGAGGCGATCAGCCAAATTGGCGCAGTCCAGATCGATACAATTGCCGTGGTCGCTCGAAGTCATCATCTAACTTTGCGAGCGCGTGTTCAACGTTATGATCCGGAACGGCTGTGGGCTGCCCTTCGCAGAAGAGCCCTGTTTGAGTATTATGTACATGGAAACTCGTTCATTCCAATCGAAGACTTCCCCTATGTAAGGCATTGTATGCAACGTTTTCCCACACATGGATACAATTGGCTGCGCAAAGCCATGCCTCGATATCGTGATCTCATGGAAACCATCCGCCAAAGAATCCAGAATGAAGGCCCTTTGACAAGCCGTGATTTCCAAGATCCGAAACATCACTCACGGGGCTGGTGGGATTGGAAACCAGCCAAGAACGCGCTTGAACTTTTATGGTGGACCGGTCAAATCGTCGTGGTGGACCGCGTAGGGTTCCAGCGGGTGTACGACGTTGCAGAACGGGGCGTCCCCAGCAAGTATCTTGATAGACACGTTGAATCGGAAGAGGTTTGGCGGTTTTACCTGAAACGCGCTGTCGACTGTTTGGCAGTCGCCACAATAAGCGACATTCAAAACTACTTCAACTTTCACATCTTCGCCCTAGACAGGAGAGGGTCTAGGAGGAAAGCCCTTATGAAGAAAATGCAGATCCTTCAACAAGAAGACACCGTCTCCGAGGTTGAAGCTGAAGATCAGTCGACGCCCCACTATGTCCTCAGCGACAATCTCGCGTTCATGGAAGACGTTCAGAATCACGAGGCATCGAGAAATCAGGCATTGTTTCTCAGCCCTTTTGACAACCTTGTTTGGGATCGCAGACGCGTCCGCCGCCTTTTTGGTTCAGAAGTCAAATTGGAGGCTTACATTCCCGCAGCAAGACGCACGTTTGGGTACTTCGCGATGCCGATCCTTTGGAAAAATCGGATTATTGGTCGACTCGACCCGAAAGCAGACCGCAAATCCAGCACGCTAACATTAGCAAACTTAGAATTGACGGTGGCAAAAAAAGAATACAAAGACGCCGTAGACGCGACCCGCGCAGAGCTTGCAGCTTTCAAGGCCTTTCATGGATGTGAACAGCTGAAAATTCAGAGATCCAAGCCCGCAAGACTCAAAGACTGTCTCTCGTAGCAGTCAAACCTGCCATGCAGCACGGTTGCGCGAGTAGGCGTGTGTCGAACACTTCGAAATAGCTGGACACGTTGGAGCAACGGTTTTATGGGTTGACGGGAAGAGATTAATCGAAGCTTATGGCTCCACGCGACTCCGAAGCCCAACCTCCCAAACGGAAAGAAACGGCAACCGTCGGCGGAGGCTGTTTCTGGTGCACCGAAGCTGTTTTCAGCCAGTTGAAAGGCGTAGAAAAAGTCGAGCCTGGTTATTGCGGCGGAAAACTGGCAAATCCGACATATGCACAGGTTGCCACTGGGACCACTGGACACGCTGAGGTTGTGCAGATCACCTTCGACCCTGAAGTAATCTCCTTTAAGGAAGTCCTGGAGGTGTTCTTTGCCACTCATAACCCAACCACATTAAACCGGCAGGGCCCTGACTTGGGCACTCAATATCGATCCGTCATATTTCCCCACAACGACCAACAAGAAACGATTGCCAAAGAGTTAATTGAAGACCTCGCTCAAGCAGGCGTGTGGGGTGATCCCATCGTGACAACGATCGAACCCTTCACAGCCTTCCACAAGGCAGAGAGCTACCACATGGACTACTTCAAACACCACCCCAATCAACCATACTGCCAGCGAATGATCCCTCCAAAACTCGCAAAGCTGCGAAAACACTTCAGCTCCAACCTCAAAGAAATGTAGAGGCTTCAGTTCCGCGCGCGCTCAGTTTCTACGCTGCTTTCAAGTCTAAGAGACACACTTGCGCGTGCCCCTTAGCCTTCACCTTCCGATACACTTTCTTCACGACTCCGCTACCATCAATGACGAACGTGGTTCGTTCCGTGCCCATGAACGTTCGACCATAGAGACTCTTCTTCTTCCACACGCCATAAAGATCGAGGACGACGCCTTCGGGATCACTCAACAGCGTAAAGGGCAACTCATGTTTCTGCTTGAATTTTCGGTGAGACTGGATACTGTCCTTGCTTACTCCCAGAATAATGGCTCCTTCCGCCTCAAACTCTTCCGCCATGTCCCTGAACTCAATCGCCTCCCGAGTACACCCGGGCGTCCCATCTTTGGGATAGAAGTAGAGCACCACCGTCTTGCCCTTAAATTCCTGCAAAGACACGTGTCTTCCATCATCTGCCTGCAACGTGAAGTTGGGAGCCTTTTCCCCTTCATTCACCAACTTTAAACCCCATCTAGTAATCCAGCTTGTTAGATTTAAGATTCAGCCTATAATTCAACTAGAAACCATGGGTCTCGTGTCAGCGCTCTTGTTGAGATGCGTTTCGGGGCAAGTCTTTCAGGGGTGAATGGCGAACCTCGTTCTCCTAGAGCGCCCTTGCATAGCCAGGTGGCTATCAGTGCGTTGTGTTCTATCTTACGCAGTGGGATTAATGCAGTGCTATGATGATGGGAAGTTTTAAATTCAAGAAAAAACGGTTTGAGCAAGAACCACATGCTAAAAGGCATCACATCTCGTGTAAGAGAAGAGTTTTCGTTCATCCGAGGCAATCTGCTTACTCTGATCATTAGTTGGCTTTTTATTTACTTCGTCTTCTCGATCGTCTCGCCCTTTGAAGCTCTCTACATCGAAGGATTAGGCGCTCCGCCGATTATCATTGGTTTCATAGGCTCGGTTGGCGCTGCTATGTTAAGCTTGGCGAGGATTCCAGGCGCCTATATTGCAGACAAGTACGGGCGAAAGCAAATCATTGTGACAATGACGTTTTCCATCGCGTTTTCTTATCTCCTGTACATCTTTGCTCCTGATTGGAGATTCGTTCTTATGGGCATGGTTGTCTCCAATCTAAGTTTGATCTATCAACCAGCTCTCCAAGCTATTCACGCTGACTCGATTCCCCCAGCAAAGCGTGGAATGGGCTTTGCAGCCTCGAATGTAATACCCAACATCCCCACCATTTTTGCCCCAGCGGTCGCAGGCTTTTTGGTGGAAACCCAAGGCCTAATTCCAGGCATGCGCATTGTCTATACAATAGTTTTTTTCTGCTGCATTGCAGCAGCGTTAATACGGCTCTTTTTCTTAAAGGAAACTATTCACAAGCCGCAAAAGATCAAGCTGAGCGAGATGAAAAACGCTTTCAAGCAGTCGTCCAGTGCGATTCGCGAAGCGTGGAAATCCATGTCGCCGAGTCTGAGGTTTCTTACTGCAGCGTTTCTAATCAGCGCCTTTGAAGAACCTCTGTTCAGGTGGTTCACCCAGCTATACGTGACGAACGTCATCAAGATTGGCGACTTCAATTGGGGATTGGTAAACGCAGTTTCCATTGCAGTCACAATTATTCTAGGATTTCCGATGGGAAAAGTCGTGGACAAGATCGCGAGGAAGAAAGCTGTAATCCTCTCCTATTTTATCTTCATACCTGCCAACATTCTCTTCATCGTCAGCAGCAATTTCACGCAAGTACTGTTTGTATTCATCATGTATGGCGTGGGGTTCTGTCTCATAATGCCAGCCTATCAAGCGTTACAGGCGGATATGATTCCCAGAGAAAAGCGAGGTCGGATTATGGGCACAATTGGAACCTTGAACGTTCTAGCGACGATTCCTGCGTCAATAATCGCAGGTTTTCTGTACAGCCTTAGCCCAGTCTTACCGTTTGTCTTCACAATATTTACAGGAATTACTGTGAGTCTTGTTGTGTTCTTCGCCGTCAAGGAGCCACGAACCAGAGAAATATAGCGTGAATAAAGGATGCGGGCATGCGTGCGCTATAGCTTCACAATGCGCGCGCGATGCAGATCGGCTGTTTTGCCTACCTAGTTGGAGTCCTGTTCTAGGCCCCCTTTCCACTGCAATTAACCACCACACAAATTAAAAAGCTTGAGCTCCACCACTAACACGGGGTTTGATGTGAAGGAATATGACCTGATATCAATCGGCACAGGTTCCGCCATGAATATTGTTAGCAGTATGGTTCAGGAGAATCCCCAGATGAAGGTGGCTGTCATAGACAAAGACGACCCTGGAGGTATTTGTTTGACACGCGGTTGTATACCGTCGAAGCTGCTGTTGTATCCCGCTGAGCTGGTCAGAATCATTGGAGAAGCGGAGGATCTTGGCATCGACGTCAACATGAGAAAGATAGATTTCAAACGAGTCATGGATCGGATGAGAGTTCTCATCCGTAAGGACATCGACATGATCCGTCGGGGGCTCTCCAACGTTGAGGCCATCGATTACTACCCGACTGTTGCCGAATTTATCAGTCCCTACACGCTGAAAGTCGGTGATGAAACTGTCAAGTCAAAGATGATTTTCTTGTGCACAGGCTCTAAGCCTATAATCCCTCCGATTAAGGGACTCGAGGAAGTGGGTTTTCTTACCAGCGACACGGTTCTTAACATGAGTCGACTGCCTGAAAGCATCGCCATAGTAGGTGGAGGATACATTGCTGCCGAATATGGCCACTTCTTTTCCGCTATGGGATCAAAGGTTACCATTATAGGCAGGAATCCGCAATTTCTCAAACAAGAAGAACCGGAGGTGTCGGCGCTGGCTAAGAGAGAGTTGGAAAAGCACATGACAATTCTCACTAACCACGAGGTGCATGAGGTAGAGAAAACTTCGATGGGTGAGAAGAAACTTATTGCCGTGAACAGAGAGAGCGAAGGACAAAAGGTGATAACGGCTGACGAGATACTAGTCGCAGTTGGAAGAGGCCCGAATACAGACATTCTTCATCCTGAAAAAGCGGGAATTGAAACGGACAAAAGAGGATGGATCATCGTTAACGAGTATCTAGAGACCTCCCAACCAAATATTTGGGCTTTTGGCGATGCCAACGGCAGACACCTCTTCAAGCATGCGGCAAACTACGAATCGGTAGTAGTCTACTCCAACGCCGTCTTGAAGAAGAGCATAAAAGCGGATTACCACGCGATCCCCCATGCTGTCTTCACGTATCCCGAGATTGGAAGTGTGGGGCTTGGTGAGAAGGGAGCCGTTGAGAAATACGGGGAAGCCAACGTGCTAATCGGCATGTATCGATACGAAGACACCGCCAAAGGAGAAGCCATGGCTGTGAAAGACTATTTTGTCAAGGTAATCGTTGAGAAAGAAACCCAGAAGATCTTAGGAGCGCACATCATTGGACCGTATGCCTCTGTTCTTGTACAGGAGATAGTAAACCTAATGTATACCCCTGAACAAAGCGCCACGCCAATTACCAATGGAATGCATATTCATCCTGCTCTGAACGAGGTAGTGGAAAGGGCTTTCCGTTCTCTTATGCAGCCAGAGCAGTATCGCCACCTCATCGAGCGCCATTAACTGCGCGCGCGCAACTATAATGATTACGAATGTGAGCAGGGGAGGATTGAACTTCAAGCACGCTTGTCTACTCGGGTCATCGACTTTGGATACAACTACTTCGGGAGTAGCATGCAGTGTTGCAGAGGATGTGCAGCTATCAAGCTAGATTCGAATACGTGCGATGGCCTTAAGATTGCAGGGAAACACAAATGGCATTTAAAGAATAGGGAGGGGTTTTTGACTTCTGAGGCGCTTGCTAACTTTGTTGCCCACTCAGCCTATCATTCCCTTCCAAGCATTATATCCTTTTTCTTCTATGATATCGACAATTTTTTCTTGTATGCCCGCATTTTCAGCCAAGCCTATCACCAAGCCACCTCGGCCAGTTCCTGTTAATTTCGCGCCCAACGCTCCATTTTCCAAAGCTATTTTTACTAATTCATCATTGATTTCTCCCGACACCATTATCTGCTGTAACATTTTGTGATTCTGATTCATCAAATCTCCGATGGTGGCGATATCTCCTTCAAGCAGAGCCTCTTTTGCGGTTTCTGCTAATCTCTTATATGCGCCAAAAATCTTTTGGATTTTCTCCGAGCTTTCTTCTCTTAACCGTCGGACGTCAGCGACTACTTCTGCTGTTGAGGCTGTTATTCCCGAATTTGCTATCACTATCAGCATCTTTCTTGGTGATTGCAGTAGATCAATTGTATTCTTTCCCGTACCCAAGTTTTTCACAAACCAAATCAAACCGCCGTAGGTGGAGGCTGTATTGTCGATGCCAGAGGGTGTTCCATGGTATGCTTTTTCGCCTTCATAGGCGGCCTCATTTATCTTTTCGTCATCTAAATTAAGATTGAAGGTTTCACTCAAAGCGCGGGCCAAAGAGGTGCATTGCGCAGCAGAAGCGCCCACTCCACTCGCCGCAATTAAATCACCAGAAAAAGATATTTCAATTCGTTGAGTTTTGATGTCCACTTTCAAATAGTTGATTATGTTGGCAATCGCCTGCATCGCCTCAACGTGTTTCAGTTCTTTGTAGCCGGGAGTGGCAGGTCTCTGATCGCTTACGGTCCATCCGCTTCCTTCCAACAAGTTAACATCAGCGGTTGTATAGGCTCCTAATGCTGACACGATGGATGGCAGCCCATAGACCACAAAATGCTCTCCGAAAAGGATAGTCTTTCCATACCCCTTCCCGGTGCCCACCTATTTCACCTCAACAGTCCCTTCTGAACCATTGACAACCATCTTCTGTCCAGTCTTGAGCTCAGCCACGTCAATCTTGTCCACGCAGGGAATTTCGCTGATTATGCAGCCTACAGCGATGATTGTGTCGATTTTCTCGTTGACTATTGCTGCGGGAGCCAAGTTGTTTTTCTTCATCCGATACAACGTATAGGATCCAACCGTTGAACCTTTGCCCGTTGGAAATGCCAAAATCTTCCCCGCTAATGATTGCCCTTCGAGTTCATGCCCAACCTCCACAACCTTACCAGTATCAGGATCAACGCCTCCATAGAATGATATTCCCTCTCTGGTTACAAGCGCTTCTCCTTCTGCGACGCCTTTGTAGATTTTCCGTCCTTTTAGCTTCATTTGGTTGCCTCCTCGACACATTCTTCGATTGTGCCAATCTTGACTTTGAGCTTGTTTCTTGCACGGCCATAATAACAGGCTTTGGCAGAATCGACGATCATGCATTTAAAGCGTCCTTTTATTGGAGCTACAACGCAGCATGTATCCGCTGCGAATTTTGCTCCAGCATCTTCGATTATTTTGGAATATCCTGCTTCATCGGCGACCCTCTTTATAGGTCGAGCGGTGGTAATCCAAAACTCCTTCGTAACTTTCTTTCTCTTCAACAACCCAGCGATTTTTCTTATTTCACTGATTGAAGCGTGGGGACACCCAACGCTGACAAAGTCGATTTCCAGTTCGTCATCAATAAGTGTAAATCTGGCTTTCTCTAGGTCCTCTTGATTAATCTCAAAAGCACCAACACCTGGTTTCGGGTATCTCTCAAACTCGGGAGTGATACCTTCCATGTGGAATAACGCTGTTCCCCCATAAGTGGCAACCGATGCGCAAAATGACTTGAGCTCTTCAACAGTGGCAGAAGAGATTCCTGCAATGAATGGTGTGTTTTTTCCTAGTTCAATCAATTTATCACCAATTGCTTTTCCTAACACGCCAAATCCGTCGGCGCCTGTGACATGAGCGGCCACCTTTATTGAGACTTGGCCATGACGATTTTCGTCTAAATGGTAGCCGTATTTCGGCGTTTTTCCCGTTAAAGCTGAAGCCAATGCGCTGGGTCCTCCCTCACGATTGGTTCGAGCACCAATAACGGAGTTTGCATAGCATACAGCGCTGCTTTCGGCCCATGCGACGTGTTGTCCAAAATGGGGAACGTTTCCAATAAAATATGGTGTGCACGAGCACGTAGTGATTACGCCCATCTTAGCAAAAGCGTCGATAACGCGAATCTGATTAGTAGCGAACGCTTCACTTATGCCTAACGTTTGCCAGTTTTCGCGGTCCATTCCTGCCGGGTTCAAGGTTGTTAGGATTTTAACCTTGCCGTCTTCTGCCATTTCGCTTAAGAAATCCAGCCCAGCTTCGCCGAGGTTGGCGTAGGAAACCCCAGCGATTTGAACACTAGAAACGTCGACCATGCAATTAGCATCAAAAATTTCCCCCAGTGTGGTCAATATTTCCATGGATTTCCTGGCTGCTTTTCCATGCTTACCATTCAGCATGTCTTGCTCTTCGGGCGTTAGTCTCATGGCCATTCAATCCGTTTAGGAAGGTACATTTTGGAATCGACTTGTGGAAATTTTGCGACCTCAAAACTCTTTCCCTTGGCCACGAGTGGCTTGGTTAAGTCAAACCCAATCTTCGTAGTCATCTTTGTGTCAGGCTCGGCACTAGGATCTAGACTACTGCCCTGTTCTTTGTCTTTAATAACCATTCGAGTGTCTCCTTGAAAGCGCGTTGCCATTGCCCATTCGACAGAGAGAGGTTTGTAGATGTCGATGTCTTTGTCTACCACAAAAACGTGTTTACAGCTTCGATGTCCAGCAAAACCGCCTTCTATGGCCTTTCTTCCGTCATCTTCGGATTTCTTGTCAATTTGAATAATAGCGTGTAACCAAGAACATCCGCCAGGACTTAGGTTTACATCTAGGCACCTTACCCCTCGTTCATTCACTTCATCGAAAATTGTGGGTTCCCGAGGCATTCCCATTAATATTTTGTGTTCTAGTGCACCCGGCAACAAAGCTTGCCAAATTGCATCCTTTCTATGAGTGACTTTCTTAACTTCAAAAACCGGTTCTTCTCGAATCATGTCGTAGGTTTCCGTTAAGTCGACAAAAGGTCCTTCCGCGTGCCTCTCCTCCAAATAGACTCGTCCTTCCAAAACAAATTCTGCTTCAGCAGGAATAAAGAGATCAGTTGAATACGCTTTGACAACTTTGAAGGGCTCCAATGCGTTCGCTATACCCAATTCGTCAATGCCAATATCGACAGACGTTGCTCCTGCAATTAGAACGTTAGGCGTATTCCCTACGCAAAACGCTACGTCTAACTCGCCGTTCCGTTCCAAAAATTGGTGAAAATGGCGACCTCTAACCACTCTTATCGCAAATTTATCTTTAGAAAACTGCATTGCACGGTGAAAATCCATGTTCTGACCATAATCGGGATCTCTCGTAACGACAACAGCAGAGCTAATATAATTTCCACCATCCTTTTCACAATGGAATAGAATGGGCAAATTGTCTAAATCTACACTTGATTCGATAACTTCTTGACAAGGAGCTTTAGCAGCTATCTCGGGTTCCGAGCGTTCAGAGATAGCCCGAGAAAGCATGGGGATAAGATCTGCCGGTGTCACACTGAAATACTCGGCAATCACGTCTTTGGTGCAAAGTAAATTGCCAGCAACCCGAAATTTAGATTCTCTGACATTGTTGAATATTATTGGGGTTGGCTCAACTTCCTTCAAGATTCCAGAGATCTCTAATTTTTTTGACACCTCAACGTCTACTTTTTGAAGAGGCCCCTTCTTTCCGATCTTTTCCAAATATTCTCTGAACCCCATAGCATTGCATCCCAGTATTCTTTTTAGCATGCACGCTTATAATCGCATGCATGCAGAGATGTAGCAATGAGCTACAGGGGTCTAATATAGAGGTCAAACATCAATCAAAAAACTCATGATCTAATGAACAAGATCAACCAGCTATTCGAAAGGAAGGTAGAGGTTCCGAGAATTTTTCTAGGAAAGAAGCAAGCACTTGAAACTCTGATCAACGAAGAAGCCATTCTGTTTGCAGGATACTTAAGAGACGAAGGTAAATCATGGAAACCGCGAATTGGGATGGAACTTAAAACACCCTATACACCAGAATCTTCAAACGGAAGAAAAAAAGGAGGTTGTTGAAGCCTTAGCTTGCTTGATTATTCGCTTTTTTTCTTCCCCTTTTTCTTTCCTTTCTTTTTTGGCATTTCTTTTACCAATCCTCTTCGTCTTCTTTCCAGTCCTCGTCTTCTTCCGAGTCTTCCTCTTCTTCTTCGAATAGCATAGTTAGACCTCCAAAATTCCTCTAAGATCCAAAAAGGAGTATATATGCATTTTGTCAAGAAAAGAACCGTGAACTGCTCTTCTTTCTGGATAAAGACCTTAAGCAATCCTCATTTTTTTCCTTATAAACAAAAAAGCACCTCGAATCGAGGATCTAACTGATGTACGCACGTGCGCGCACTAAAAGAAACAGGCATGAGAGTCGGAGAAGCCTGGAAGATCCATTGGACAGAAATCATTTCGTGAGTGACACAATAAGAGTCATCCCTGAAAAAGGAAGCAATCCAAGAATCTTCAAAATATCAGGCAAGCTCATGGGCATGCTGAAGGCTCTACAAGAAAAATCGAAATCCAACAGAGTATTCCAAAAATCGCTGAAAAGCCAAGCTAGGCTCTTTCACAAGCAACGTAGAAAGACAGCAAGAAAACTCCAAAACCCAAAAATAGTGAGGATAAGCTTCCATACACTCCGACACTTCAAAGCCACGATGGAATATCACAAAACCAAAGACATCCTTCATGTCATGAAAGTCTTGGGACACAAGAACATCAACAACACCTTAATCTACACACAACTTGTCGACTTTGGAAACGACGAATACTC
>JABAOF010001860.1_pt5 | contig 28889 bp, 25 predicted proteins | sample 7062171 | NCBI WGS metagenome assembly JABAOF01 (sample SAMN14538628, study PRJNA623070) | marine sediment metagenome | biome: marine biome [ENVO:00000428]; feature: marine pelagic biome [ENVO:01000023]; material: deep marine sediment [ENVO:00002113] | place: India: Gulf of Khambhat ...
GGGCGCTGGCGGTGGGCGGAATGAGAGGTACGGGGCGGTGGGCGGCTGCATCGGAAGCCCTGCCCGAGAGGCTGCCCCCACGCCCCGCAATAGCGCCTAGTGCTGATGCGTCGAGTGGTCGTGCTCCGCGGCCGCCGCGCCCCCGGCGCTCGCCGGTGACATTCCCGCGATCACCTCGTAGCGGCCGTGCACCTGCCGCAGGTAGTGCGCCCGGTCGAGCTGGTACAGCTCGTTCTGCAGCGGCGCCCGGGGCCACATCTCGGAGTGCGCCGGCTTGAACGCACCGGCCACTACCCCCATCCCGCCGGCGTAGAGCGTGTCGGCGAAGGGGTTCTCGTAGGTGACCGTGACCCGATAGACGTGGTCGGGGGTGATCTTCGCGCCACCGGTGCGGTACAGGCGGCCAATCGTGACCCCCACTACCTTCTCGCCCTCATCGGTGACCGCCCGACCCTCCCAGATCACCCGGTTCTCGGTCACGTCCTCGAACCGGATGCTGGTGGCGTACTCGTGCAGGTGGCTGCCGATGACCATGATCCGGCCCGGCATCGCCGGGCTCGCCTCGTACGACCAGGTCGACTCGCCGGGTGGCAGGTCGAACGACTTGTCGCCGGCCGGGAACCCCACGTCGAGCTGGAACGGGTAAACGTTCATCAGGGGCCAGGGTCGGCCGGCCTTCACGTACTTGAGCCGCACCCGGACTGTCACGCCGGGATGGTCCTCGCCGGTGGGGTTGTGCAGCATGGCGCTCACCACCATCCGCGTGCCGCCCGGCACGGGATATCCCATGAGGAGGCGCGGCATCGACTGGGCGCCCGTCTCCTTTCCCACGGCCAGCATCCGCTGGGAGACCGGCAGGAACAGCTCGCGGAAGTCGGGATTGATCAGGTTGAGGTGATGAACCAGCTCCGTGGGGAGCGGTGCGCCGTCCCGGTCGAGGACCTCGTAGGCGAAGCCGTACAGGTAGACGGCAAAGGGGAAGCTCACCTCCGTCACGGGCGGGAAGACGGCGCCGCCGTGACCTCCGTGGCCGGCGTGGCCGCCCGGCTCCGCGCGTCCGGGGTGCTCGGCCTCCTCGGGCGCCATCGCACCCGCGGCAAGGTCCACCGGGCCGATGACGACCACGAGCTCCTTCTCCTTCTCGTCGTGCACCAGGCTCACCGTGGGCTGTTGCGCGATCCCCACGCGGGCAACGCCCAGCACCAGTGCCACAGACGCGACGGCTCTCAGCAACACCTCGTACTCCTCGATGTGGAAGCCCTAATGGAACTATCGCTTATGCTGGAAATCAAGCCTGTGCCGCAACAACGGGCTCACGAGCGGCGGGCGCCCCAGGGCGAGCCGGCAGCACTCCATCGATCCCTTCGGGCACGGGGACCCCAAGGTAGTCCAGGACGAGGGGGAAGAGGTCCACCGTGCGGACCGGTCCCGCTATCGGGTGATTGGATGCCACGAGGCAGCGCATGTGGTCGGCAGTGAGGCTGCCGTGTCCCGAGCGGTGCTCCGGGATCTCCCAATCGCGGCGCAGGTCCCAGCCGACCTCGGCAACGACCACCAGGTCACCGGTCCGCGCCGAGCGGAACAGCTGGGAGAGCTGCACCGGCGCGTCGGGATACGGCGAGTCGAGTGTGCGCGCCAGCCATTCGCGGTCGCCGTACACCGCGGGGCCGCCGAGCCGCAGCACGTCGGCGGTTCCTGGGGCGTAGCGGATCCGGTCGCCGTGTTCCTCGATCAGCCGCGCGCGGCCCTCCCGGCTGACCAGCTGCAGCTCGCGCCCGTCCCGCCCCACGACCAGGGCCACTCCAGGGAGATGTGCGAGGTGGCGCACCAGGCTGCGGGGAATGCCCGGCACGCTACCCTGTTCGATCTGGTCGATCGTGAAGCGCCGGTCGCGCGGCACCCCAGGGAGCAGATAGAGCTGCACGGAGCCGTTCCCCGAGACCATGACCGCGACCTTGGGGTCGCGCCGCCAGACGACCGGATAGCGCAGCACGGGGAGTCCCAGCGCCTCGAGCTCCAGGCTCACGTCGGTGTGATGATCCACACGGGTGAGGCCGTGGTCGCTCACCAGCAGCGTGAGATGATCTCCCGCGAAACCGCCCGCCGCCGCGTACTCACCGACGACGCGGTCGAAGTCGCGGTACATGTCGAGCACGAGCGTGTGCCACGGATCCCAGAAGTGCGTGACGCCGTCCACCCCCGGGAATACGGCGAACACGAAGCGGTGGCGCTCCGCGGCAGTGTCGCACAGGGCACGCCCCACGGCGCGCTCCAACGGCGCGTAGCAGCCGAAGTAATGCGCCAGCACGCCCCACATCGCCCGGGCCGCTTGCACCCGGTCCCGATCGCGCGTCAGGTCCCGGTTGAACGGGCTGCAAAGAGCCACGGAATCGGGAACCAGATCGAACAGCGTGGCGAGATCGGGACGCAGGTCACTGTTGATGAGACCCCCCTGTGGGCCGCAGTAGCTCCGCAGGTGCTCACGATCGCCCCACCACTTCCCCACATAGCCTCGCACGTCGAGCCAGCGGATGCCCGGTAAATCGCAGGTGCCCGGATAGCAGCCCGTGACGAACGGCAGGTACGCCACACCGGTCGTGGAGGGAAAGACCGTCGTTGCCGGTGTGATACCACCCGATTCGAGGATGTGCCGGCTGATGTTGGGGAGCACACCGGCGTCGACGAGGTGCGCGAACACATCGGCCCGCGCCCCGTCGAGAATGATCAGCGTCGCTCTACGATCAGTTACCACGGTCGCCAATGTACACAAACAGCCTTGAATTTTGCAGGCAATCAGTGAACTTGCATGCCATGCCAGCGCCACCTTGCACCCGTCTCGGCAAACACTGTCGCGAGCTCAACGTGACCCTGCGGATCGCCGACCTGGAGGACGACAGCCAGAGCCTGCAGGACGCATCGGCCACCTGGATGTTGGGACACACCGAGCGGATCACCATGGGGAAGCCGTACGTGGACGGGATCGAGCTACTGGTAGACGCCACGATCCACGTCCCCTGCAAGTACCTCAAGGTGCACGACGGGAAGACCGGACCGAGGCGCAACGGCCAGCCGCAGGTGACCTGCACGGCACACGGGTTCCGCGGCCCCCTCCCCCACACCACCCAACCGGAACCAATGGACCGGCCCAGGCTGCGCCGTGGAGACGGCAAGTTCTCCATCGTCTACAAGGGGAGTCGGCGCGCGCTGGATCTGCCGCTCAAGCGGGCCGCCCGTCGCGCGCTTCCCGTGATGCAGGGCAGCAACCCCTGCCTCGATGCACCGTGTCGCACTGCAGACAACAAGCAGGGCGCCGCGTGCTGCCGCGATCTAACGCTCGACCTCGTGCTCCCCGAATCGCGTAAGCGGATGGAATCTCTGTTGCGGTCGCGCAAGTCGCCGTATCTCTGCAAGGTAGACCGCGACGGGCCCGATTCGGTGGAGGTGGAGGTGATCTCGGCGTGCGGCTATCTGGCAGACGATGGTATCAGCTGCGTGCTGCACGACCGCGTGTTGCCGAACGGCCGGCTCGCGAAGCCTTCCATCTGTATGGAGTGGCCCGATCTGGGGCCGGATGACACCGGCCATCCAGGCTGCCCGCTCACCTAGCACTGCACCGTTTCGTTGCACAGTGACCAGCGGCCGGGAACCCGGTGCGGCGCTTTCCCCTTAGGAGCTTTATAGCACGCCATCACCCGTGAAGACTGGAGACGACCGGCGATGACCTCCCTCCCTCCCGTGCCCGAGATCTCTCCGCAGGCGCTGGCGACCGCCATCGAGGGCGGTACCGCGATCCAGGTGCTCGACATCCGGGCCGCGCACCGCGTGGCCGCCGGCCGCATTGACTCCGCACCGCAGGATCGGTTCCACAACATCGTCGGCTCCCAGCTCGTCGCCGCCAGCTCGCAGGAGCAGATCGGGCTCGACCCCGGCGTGCCGGTCGCCGTGGTGTGCGGGCACGGCAACGACAGCAAGCTGGCCGCGCTGTTCCTTTCACGCTTCGGCTACGACGCGCGGTCGCTGGCCGGGGGGATGGCCGCCTGGATGTTGCTGACGCTGCCACGCGAGCTGCCGGCCCCGCCGTCGCTCGACCGCCTGGTGCAGTTCGACCGGATCGGGAAGGGCGCCCTGGGCTACCTGCTGGTGAGCGACGGTGCTGCCCTCGTCATCGACCCGCCGCGGGACCTGCAACCGTACCTGGAGGCGGCCCAGCAGGCCCATGCCGAGATCATCGGAGTGGCGGACACCCACTGTCACGCCGACTACCTGAGCGGCGGGCCCGGCCTGGCACACCACCTCGGGGTGCCGTACTACCTCCACTCCGCCGACGCCGCCTACCCGTACGACGGCACTCCAGGCCGTATCACCTATGAGCCGCTCGCGGACGGGGCCACGATCCAGGTCGGTCGTGCGACGGTGCGCGTGGCGCACACGCCGGGTCACACCGAGGGAAGCGTCACGTTCTTGGTGGACGACCGGGCGGCCTTCACGGGGGACTTCATCTTCGTGGCCTCCATCGGCCGGCCCGACTTGGCAGGCAAGACGGAGGCATGGACCGCCCAGCTGTGGGACAGCCTCACCGTGGCAAAGGACACGTGGCCCGGGGAGCTGGTCGTCTACCCAGCGCACTACGCCACCGAGGACGAGCACAACCAGGACCGCTCCGTCGGCAGACCTCTGGGTGAGCTGCTCGGCGCCAACGAGGCGCTGGCGATCGATGACTACGAGGCCTTCGCCGCCTGGGTGCGAAGCAAGACCGGCTCCTTCCCCGACGCATACCGGAAGATCAAGGCCGTCAACGTCGGGCTGGTACAGGTGAGCGGGCTGGAAGCCGAAGAGTTGGAGGTGGGCCGCAACGAGTGCGCGCTGGCCTGACGCCGCGACGCCCACCGGAGGTTGGCCGCTTCAGCCGGTCACGGCGCGTATGTAATCGAGTATTCCCCCTGGACCGCTCGGCCCTCCGCGGTCCGGGCCGGATAGAAGACCCACTGGTACATCCTGTCGAGCAGCTTCTTGCGAAAGTCGGAGTCCTCGATCTCCGGCTCGATGACCACCCGGGTCACGCGTCCCCGACGGTTGACCCAAAAGCGGATGGTGTACTCCCTGCCCTTGGCGGAGGGCGGTGGCTCCTCGAACGGGTACAGGATCGACCGCGGCTCCGGTGCGTACGCGGCGCCGCCACCACCCGAGCCCGGACCGACATTGCTCCCTACTCCGGTCCCCTGTCCCGATCCCACACCACCGCCACTGCCCGAGCCGGTCCCGGGGCCCTCGCCGGTCCCGGCGCCCACGTCCTGCGGCCGACTCACCAGGCGCCGCACGGTGGGGGGCGGTGCGATCTCGTCGAGCTCCGGGGGGATGACCTTCAGGTCCAGCTTGGGCAAGGATAGCTGTAGCTCCTCCTGCAGCTCCGGCGCGACCAGCGCCACCGGGGCCGGCCTGGGAGGTGCCGGAGGAAGCCTGATGAAGTGGACACCCTGGTTCCCACCGCCCCCACCTCCGCCCACAGGGCCCGGGCCTTCGCCCTCACCGGCAAATATCAGCACGCGCCCCCCAAGGATGATGAGCGCTACGGCAGCGGCATGCAGCACGGCGGCCATACCCGCGCCGGCCCCGAGGCGCCGATCACTGCGCGGCAGGCTGGCAGTGGGGGGGTGCCGCGGGGTATTGGGTCGCACATACATCTTGTGGCCCGCCACCGGCTGCAGCGCGCCCGTGCCGGGATCGGTGCGACGCACGTTCCCGATCCAGCGTGCCCTGCTCATCGAGCCCGAATCCTCTCCCTCATGAGCTGGTACACCTCGGGGTCAAGATAGTAGACACGATCGAACGCCGCTGCGGTGTGACTGTCCTCGGCACCCACCACATCCAGAAAGACGCGGCGATACTGCGGCGCCAAGGTCGGAGCGTAGAAGTCGAGGATCAGGGCGCCACATCGCACCGCCGCCCGCCGCCTCAGGTCCTCCAAATCGTCCGGGCCCACTGCGTACCGGGCCAGCTCCTGATCGTCAATCAGGAGGAAGCAGAGCTCCTTGAGGAACGCGAACACCGTGGGCTCGGGTCGGTCGCTCGAAAGAGGCATCTGCACCGCCACCACCTGGTCGCTTGGGTTGAAGTCGTCGAACTCCACGATGCGGCCCTCGGGGCCGATGGGCGGCGACGGGAAGACCACCCCCGCGGTGAGTCGACGCCGCTCCAGGTAGCGGCCCAGCTGGGGCGCGAACACCGAGTCCCACATTGCCTGGACTGCCTGGTAGCGCGGTTGCTGCTGCGCGCTGAAGTCCAGCCAGTAGTCGCGGTAGAACAGATCCCACTCCGCCTCCATCGCGTCCACCAGGTCTCCCAGGAGCCGGCGGGCACGGCCGTCCAGGTTCTGGGCCAGGATCAGCATGCCGAGCTGAGACTGGCCGCCGCCGGGCGGGGCCCCCCCGGGCGGGCGGCCCCCACGCGAGCGGCCCGGCTGCAGCACATCCCCCTCGGCCACGAGCCTCAGGGCCTCCAGCAGCTCCTCGGTCTCGGCCTCGGGGAAGTACAGCGGCACGAAGTGCAGCAGGTCGAAGCCGGGGCTCTCGCCGAAGCTCTCGCGCNNNNGGAGTCGAGGGGGGTCGGATACACGCCCCGCTCAACCTTGGCCTGCCGGATGCGCTCCTCGTACTCCGCACTGTAGAGACCGAGGGGGCCCGGCTGATCCGCCGCGATCACGGCGAGGGCATGGAACCACAGGTCCACGTGGGGACGCTCCCGCACGACCCAACGTCCCGGCCCCCGCGGCGCCGCGGGCTGCGGGGCGGGCTGCACGGGCACCGCCTGGGCCGTGGGCGCCTGCGGCTGGGCGGCCACCGCCTGGCGCCGCAGGATCCGCAGCTCCAACGCCTCGAGGATCTGGTCGTTCAAGGGGAAGGCATCCTCGAACGTCACGTCCAGTGGGAGACCCTGGGTCGCCACGGCCGCCGCGATCTGGGCCTCCTGATACGGCTCGAGCAGCGTGGGCTCGTGCGTCTCGAATAGGAGCGCGCCGCAGCGCACGGCGGCCCGGCTCTCATCCTCGGGTGTCGCGTTCTGGCGGGCTGTACGTATCGCTTGCGGCACGATCGCGAAGCACAGCTCCCGCACGATCCCAAACAAGGCGGGGTCGGGCCCGGCGCCCGGCGGATCCCACACGGCCACGACGTTGTCGAGGCGGCGGAACGCGCTCCCCTGCTCCAGGCGTCCCTCCGGCCCCAGGACCGGCGACACCATGATCACCCCGGCATCGAGCCGGCGCGGCTCCAGGAATGGCTGCAGCGCCGGCGCCACGGTCTCACTCCACGCGGCCTGGACCTCAGCGTAGCGGACCGAGTCGGCGGCGATCACCCCCTCCCAGTAGGCGCGGAAGAACACCTCCCACTCCTGCTCCAGGGCGTCGAGGAGCGCCTGGAGCAACTCACGCTGCTTTCCTCCCCGAAACATGCCCGACGCCCAGCGGATGCCAGAGCGGGTGCTGGCGGCGTACACGTCCTCCTGGCGCAGCTCGCGCTGGGCCACGGCCGTTAGGGCGCGGAACATCTCCGCGCGGCTAGCATCCGGGAAGTGGAGCGGCGCGAAGTGGAGCGACTGCATCTCGGGCTCCTTCTCCAGCTCCACCAGGAGCTCCTCGGCGATGCTGTCGAGCACCGTCGGATAGATCCCCAGCTCTTCCTTGGCGCGCCGCACGTCCTCCACGTACTCGGGGTTGTAGAGCGGGAACAGCGCATCCAGGCCATACCCCACCACGGCCAGCCCGTGGAACCAGAGATCGGCCCCGGGGCTGGAGCGCACCATCCACCCCTGCTCGGCGGCCTGCTGGTCCGCGGTCACCTGCGCCGCCAGGGGCGCCGCCCAGGCAGCGCAGCCCACCAGCAGCAGGCTAATCAGTCGTCGGCTCGTAAAACCTCTATCCATCGCACCTTCCAAACCCTGGAGTCCCCACCGGAGTTCCGCTCTCGCCAATCGTTCCGGCGCAACCGTCAAGTATCCACAGCGCCGCGCTCGCAGGCAAGTCGGCCTGGCGTGTGCAAATCCCCGGGGCTCGGTCGTCACCCTGAGTAGGACGCAACAGCGAGGCAAGAATGAAGACGCTCATGGCCACCCTGGTGGCGAGCCTGCTGGCCACGCCCCTGCTCGGGCAGGGGTGGATCGAGCCGGTCCCCGGCACCGATCGGGCCTTCGGTGTGATCAAGGTCCGCACCGCGGTGTCGGTGCGGGTGACGGGCCGTGTGGCCCGGGTCGAGGTGGAGGAGTGGTTCCGCAACGACGGCCGTGGCCTCGGCGAGGGCGACTACCTCTACCCGCTCCCCGGCGAGGCGGTGTTCAGCAACTTCTCCCTGTTCCAGGGCGACCTGGAGCTGCGGGGGGAGACCATGGATGCCGACCAGGCACGGGCCATCTACGAGGAGATCGTGCGCCGCAAGCGGGATCCGGCCCTCATCGAGCTGGCCGGCCACGGCCTGGTACGGGCTCGCGTCTTCCCCATCAACCCCGGGGAGACACGCAAGATCACGCTGCGCTACACGCAGATCATGGAGCGAGCGGGAGACGCCCTGCAGTTCCGCTACGCAGCCGGCGGGCGCTACGGTCGACGCCTCACTGGCGAGTCGACGGTACAGACGCAGCGCCGCCCCGAACAGGCGCCGCTCACCTTCACACTGGTGGCGGACAGCGGCAGCGCCTACAGGGATCCGTTCTCTCCCACCCACGCGCTGGACATATCGCGCGAGCGCGGACGACTCACCGTGCGGCCCGAGGGCGAGCTGCACGGCGACTTCGTGGTGTTCCTGCCCATGGCGCGGGGGCTGGTGGGGATCACCCTGGCCACCCACAAGCCGGCCGGCGAGGACGGTTTCTTCATGCTCACCCTCTCACCCGGCCGACCGGACGGGACCACCCTGCCCCGCGATCTCACGGTGGTGCTGGATGTCTCGGGCTCCATGTCCGGCGTCAAGATCGAGCAGGCGAAGGCGGCGCTCAGGCAGCTGCTGGGGACGCTGGACCGGGACGACCGCTTCCGGTTGCTGTCGTTCAGCAGCGGGGTGACGGCGTATAGCTCGGCGTGGGCCGGTCCGACCGACCGCGAGCTCCGGGAGGCGCACGCTTGGATCGATCGGCTCGACGCCGACGGCGGCACCAACATCGCGGGCGCGCTCGAGGAGGCGTTCCGCCTCACCAGCCCGGAGGGACTCCTGCCGATCGTGGTCTTCCTGACTGACGGATTGCCGTCGGTGGGCGAGCAGAACCCCGAGCGCATCGCGCAACTGGCGGAGCAGAGCCGGGGCCGCGCCCGGGTGTTCGCCTTCGGCGTGGGCTACGACGTGAACACCTACCTGCTCGACCGGCTCTCCGCGGCCGGGCGGGGCGCCACCCAGTACGTGCAGCCGGGTGAGGACGTGGAGCAGGCTTTGAGCGTGCTGGCGGCCAAGATCCAGCACCCGGTGCTCACCGACCTGGCACTCGGCGACACGCCGGTGGAGCTGGAGGAGATCTACCCCAGCACACTGCCCGACCTGTTCGCGGGTGAGGAACTGGTGGTGTTCGGGCGCTACCGCGCATCCGGCCGGGACCAGTCGGGCTCCATCGCGGTCACCGGGCGCCGCAACCGGCGTACGGAGCGCTACGCGACCGACGCGGCCTTCCCCGATCATGCAACGGGGAACGAGTTCATCCCCCGGCTGTGGGCCTCCCGCAAGGTGGGGTTCCTGTCGCAGCAGGTGCGGCTGAACGGTGCCAACGAGGAGCTCGTCGAGGAGATCCGGCGCACAGCCCTGCGTTATGGCCTGTTGAGCGAGTACACGTCGTACCTGGTGCAGGAGCCCGAGGAGATCGCGGTTCGCCGAGATTCCCGCGGCCGCGTGCAGCCGCTCAATGCACCCGCCGCTGCTCCCAGTCAGGCGGTGGGCGCGGGCGCGGTGGTCGCCGCCGAGCAGGCCCGCATGAAGCGCGAAGCCAAGTCGGAGGCGGAGCTCGCCGCGGCAGACGACGCCTACTTCATGCGTGGTCACATGGGGCAAACGCGCCACGTCGCCGGGCACCTGTTCCAGCAGCGCGACGGGGTGTGGACCGATCTCATGCACGCCGACTCGCTCCGCACCGTGGAGATCGCACCGTACGGCGAGGCGTACTTCGCACTCCTGCGGATGGCGCCGGAGCTGGAGCCCTACTTCCAGGCGTTCGAGCAGGTGTTGATCGCCGGCGAGCGGGCGAGCATCCGCATCGTGGACGGCGGCGCCGCGACGCTGTCGACGCGAGAGCTGGAACGCCTAGTGCGCGACTTCCGCGCGCAGTAAACTGGACGGCGTGAGCGTCGACTGGGCGGAAGTGTACCGCACGACCTTTGTGGACCTGGTCCGCTTCCTGCACCGCAAGGTGTGGGATGCGGACCGGGCGCAGGACCTCGCACAGGAGGTGTTCGTGCGCGCACTCGATCACGAGCCGGAGAACCCCAGGGCCTGGCTCTTCACCGTAGCAGGCAACCTGGCCCGGGACGAGGCACGCGCGGCGATCCGCCGGCGCAAGCACCTCACGCTCATCAAGGTGGAGGCCACCGCGCAGTCAGTCGTCGACCCCACCGAGGAGTTGGAGCGTGAGCAGCGGATGGAACGGGTGCGCAGGGCGCTGGACCAACTGAGCGAGCGGGACCGGGACGTACTGCTGCTGTGGGACGCAGGCCTCAACTACGGTGAGATCGCCGGCGAGACCGGCCTCGCCAAGGGCGCCATCGGTACCACGCTGGCCCGTGCGCGCCGCCGCCTCGTGGAGGCGTACGACGCGTTGGAGGAGAGAGATGTCGCACATCGATGAAGGACTCCTGCACGCCTACCTCGACGGCGAGACGTCCGGGGCTGAGCGGTCCGGGCTGGAGGAGCACATCGCCGGCTGCGCCGAGTGCCGTGCGCGGCTGGACGATGCACGCTCGCTGCGGGATCGGAGCGCCGGAGTGCTGCGCGGCTCCGGCCCCGTCGAGGTCACTCCCCCACCGTTCGACGAGGTGCTGGCCCGCTCGCGCGTGCTCGAGACGCGGCGCCGCGTGTTCCGGATGAACCGGCTCACCGCGCTCGGGTGGGCCGCAACGATCGTAATCGCCGTTGGGGTGGGCTGGATCGCCCGGGGGACGCTGGGATGGGGCGGCGGTCCCAGCGACGAGCAGTCCGTGGCGCTCGACAGCGCGGCGGCCGTCGTCGCGCAGCAGGTCACGGAGCCGGAGGCAGAGGTCGGCGCCGTAGGGCGCGCTCTCGAGCAGGCGCCGGCGCGACACAGCGAGACGGCGCTCCGTGAGGCGCAGCGCCGCGACCAGCCGACGGCGGCACTCAAGTCCGAGGCCGCGCCGACCGGACGGATCGAGGCCAAGCTCGCCGACGAGCCGGCCGAGCTCGAGGAGGCGAGACCCAAGCTGGCGGAAGCAGACGTGGCACCGGAGCCGGTGGCCGGTGTCGTCGCACCCGCTGCAGCTCCTCCGACCGAGCAGCGCGCCCGGCGTGCCGCCGCCCCCGTTGACACGGTGACGCCCCTCGAGAGAGAGCGGACTGCGGAAGACCAGAGGATCGCGCAGGTAGTCGCCGCGGAGGAGGCACCCGCCGCTGCCGCCTACCAGGTGGACCTGGACGCACTAGTCGTGGGTGGGCGGGGTGCGTGGCGCGTGGGCGACGAGGATGCTGCGCATGCCGTGTTGGGGGGCCCCGTGGCGCTGCTGCCGGACATCGCGGTCGTGGCGTACCTGATCCCGGTCGAGGAGGACCGTGCTGCCGTGCAGCTTGTGCAGCGGCTCGAGTCGGGAGACATAGTGGTGCTGACCCAGGAGCGGGTCACCGAGCCGGCCGACGACCTGTACCGCGCGGGTGAGGGACTCGTTTCCCGGAACGAGCCCGCGCCGGGTGAGTCCGTGGCGTCGGTGTCCGTGCGCCGGGGAGGCTACCTGTTCTCGCTGCGCGGGGCGCTGCCCCTGGACACCCTGGTGGCGCTGCTCGAGAGGCTACCCTAGCCCGCCGTCTCCCCCGTCCGCCGGACCCTGATCAGCTCCGCCACGACCGAGACGGCGATCTCGGCAGGGGTATCGGCGCCGATCGCCTCTCCGATAGGCACGCGCACGCGCTGCAGCGCCGTGCGCGGCACCCCGGCCTCGGCCAGCGCATCGAAGATCACGGCCCGCTTCCGCATGCTGCCGAGCATGCCCACGTAGCGGGCCGGCGAGGCGGCGGTGCGCTCGATGATTTCCGCGTCGTAGCTGTGGCCCCGCGTGGTGGCCAGCACGTAGTCGTCGCCATCGAGGGTGAGGTGGTCGAGCACCGCCCGGAAATCGTCGGCGATCACCTCGTGCGCCCCCGGTAGCCGCTCCGGGGCGGCGAACTCCTCACGGTCGTCGGTCACCACCACGTAGAACCCCGCCCCGGCCGCGACCCGCGCGATCTCGGCTCCCACGTGCCCGGCCCCGAAGATGATCACGCGGGGCACCCGCTCCAGCGGCTCCACCAGCGCACCGAGCGTCTCGTCGACTCCGGCGGCGGCACGCGATCGTACCGCCCAGCCGGCCTCCGGCTCCGCGTCGAACGGTGCCCCGACCCGGACCACCTCGCTGCCGATGCGCGCCTCCTTGCGCGGTCCCCCGCTCCAGTCAACCGCCGTGATCAGCGTGCCGGCCGCACGCCGCTCCACCGCCGCCGCCACAGCCCCGTATAGGGCGGCCATCTGCGGCGTGGCCATGATGGGCTCCAGGAAGAGCTCCACCGTACCGCCGCACGAAAGACCTATGTCGCCCGCCAGGTCCGCGTTCAGCGTGTGCTGCGCGAAGCTGGGCTGGCCGCTCCGCGCCGCCGCCAGGGCCTGCGCCGCCACGTCGGCCTCGGTGCAGCCGCCTCCCACCGTACCCCAGCGCCGGCCATCCTCGGCAACCACGAGCTTGGCATCGCGCGCCATCGGGAGCGAGCCACGCTGGCTGGAAACCGTGGCCATCGCCCCGACCACTCCGGTCTCCGCCAGCTCACGGGCGGCGTGCCATACGGCCGCGCGGTCGGTCACGGGGCGGGCAGCTCCTCGAGCGCCGCAACGGCACGACGCAGGTGGGGAATCACGATCGACCCACCGACGATCAGCGAGACCGAGAATGCCTCGAACAGCTCCTCGTCGGTGACGCCTTCCTCGCGGCAGCGGATGAGATGGTAGGTGACGCAGTCGTCACACCGCAGTACCATGGAGGCGGCGAGCCCCATCAGCTCCTTCGTCTTGGCGTCCAGCGCGCCCTGCTCGTAGGCCCGGGAGTCGAGCGCGAAGAACCGATTGATCGTGAGATTCTCCGCATCGTGGATCGCCTTGTTCATCTTCTCCCGGAAGTGGCGGAACGCCGCGAGACTCTGGTGGGCTTCGGACATGGGAGCTCCGTAGTGTCAAATGGGGCCCCGCGGGACCCCACTGCAAACTTCAACCGATCGTCCGATACGGCTAGTGGTGTCCGGTGGCCTCCGCTTGCGCCAGCAGCCGTGGGCTCACCATCGGGAAGGTACGCGCAAAGAGGCCATACGCCATGAGGAACAGCCCCAGGAACCCTACGGAGATGCCGATCTCGGGCAAACCGATCTGGGGCGCTTGCTCGGTGAGCGACGGCTGCACCAACAGGTAGCGCTCCAGCCACACCCCGAGGAAGCTGATCAGCACGAACAGCGTGAACGTGGCCACGGTCACCTTCGACTTCACCCAGATCAAGCCCCAGAACGGGATGAGGAACACCATCAGCCCCACCAAGATCGAGACGGCCTGCCAGTCGCCCCACAGCCGGTAGAACACGAACGACGTTTCCTCCCGCAAGTTGCCGTACCAGATAACCAGGACCTGGCTGAACACCAGGTAGGCCCAGAAGATCGAGAAGCCGAAGACGAGCTTGCCGAGGTCGTGGAACTGCTCGCGGCCGATCACGTCGCCGAGCTGCAGGCGCCGCCGCCAGTAGACCGTCATCAGCCCGAGCATCGTGAGCCCAGTGAGCACCGCGCCCATGAAGAAGAAGGCGCCGAACAGGTTGCTGATCCAGTAGGGTGCCAGCGACATCACCAGGTCGAAGGCGATCAGCGAGAACAGATAGGCGTACGCCAGGCAGAGGAGCACTGCCAGCCAGTTGAGCCGTCGCTCGATCTTCTCCAGGTCTTCGGGCAGCCCGGTGTAGCCCGCGGCGATGCGGTCGTACAGGGCGCGCTTCCATCCGGTTACCTGGTCGCGCATGTCCGCCACGTCGGGCTTGACGTCGTTGTACACGAACGCGATCGCCACCACGACGAGGGCCAGCAGGGCGACCAAGTCGCGCCAGAACACCCACGAGACGGTGAGCCAGTTGCCGCGCGCCGGCGTGGGGTGCTCGATCCAGGGGAACAGCTCGTGCCGTCCCGCGAAGAGGAGCACGAAGCACACGATCGCGACGGGGAGGAAGGCCACCGTCGCCTCGGCGAACCGGATGATCGGCCCCGACCAGACCCCCTTGGTGATCTTCTGCGTGGCCGCGAACACCGTGGCGCCGAGGGCGACCCCCGTGAAGAACAAGAAGTTCACGTGGAACATGCGCCAGGCGCGACCGGGATCGTCGCCCATCGCGAGCGCCACGAAGAACCCGAGCCCGAGCACCGCCAGGAGGGTACCCCCCAGCAGCATCGCGCGGGCCGGTGCGTTGGCGCCGCGGTAGTAGAGCTCCTGGTACGACCCGCCCGCGCTCACCGGGCCGCTCCCTGCAGCAACCGGACGTAGTTCACGATGTGCCAGCGATCCTCGGGACGGATCTTGCTACCGTACTCGGGCATCAGCGCGCCGAAGCCGTTGGTAATCACACCGTAGATCCAGCCGTCGCTGTTGGTGATCTGCCGCTGCTCGGTCAGGTTCCGCACGGCGTTCGCCAGCGCCGGGGCGACGGGTCCGTCACCCAGTCCCTCAGCCCCGTGGCACAGCGTGCAGTAGATGTCGTAGCGGTCCCTGCCGCGCTCCATGGACGCGGCCGTGCGCTGTGTCGGGTTCTGCAGGCGATCAAGGGCGAGCCGGTTCTGCGGGATCGCCGGCGGTACCACCTCGATGCCCGTCACCGGCACCGTCCCCTCTACCGGCTGGCGCGGCATCTTGTATGGCTGGATTGCGAGGCCGCGGTGCATCACCGAAAACCAGCGAACCGCGGCGATGACGTCGTCGGGACTCGGGAAGCGATGCCACTGCTCCCGGGTGCAGCCGGCGGCCGTGAGCGCCAGGGTCACGAGGGCGAGGGCGGCGCTACGTCTCAACGCGCACCTCCACCGCGCCGGAGTGGCGCAGCAGCTCCTCAACCGCCGGACGCCGCTCCACCGGGCACGCGACGAAGATCCCGATCTGGTCGTCGGTGAACCGGCCGTCGTAGGCGGCGCGCTGCCGCGTGCGCCAGGAGTGGAACAGCAGTCCCAGGATCGTCGCACCGGCGCCGAACAGGATGGTCAGCTCGAAGGCAATCACCACGTACGGGATCACCGAGCCGACGGGCTTGCCGCCCACCACGAGGGGCCAGTCGTACGACATCCACAGCGTCATCGCGAACCCGGCGGCGCACCCCAGCAACCCGCCGAGCAGCGTCCAGCGGCGCACGGGGCTCACCTTGTGCCCCACCGCCTGCGCGATCTCCACGTTGGGGACCGGTGTGTATACGGTGAAGTCCTTGTAGCCCTTGGCCTTCAACGAGTGGATGGCCTGCGCCGCAGCGTCCACGTGCTGGTACGCCGCGAGAATCCCGCCCGGATGCGCCTTACCCATGCATGGCACCTCGCTTCCGCGGCATCGGGATGATCTCCTTCACCTCGGTGATGGACACCGTCGGGAAGTTCTTCGCGAACAACAGGAACCACATGAAGAACCACGCGAAGCTACCGGCGAGGATGGACCACTCGACCCAGGTGGGGGTGTAGTGACCCATCGCGTACGGCTCGTACTCGTGGGACAGCGATACCACGATGATCACGAACCGCTCGAACCACATGCCCAGGTTGACGAACAGGGATAGCACGAACATGGCCGGGATGCTGCGCCGCACCTTGCGGAAGAACAGCAGGAGCGGCAGGAACCCGTTGCAGGCGATCATCGTCCAGGTCGCCCACCAGTAGTCGCCGAACGCCCGGTTGAAGAACGATTCCCGCTCGAACGGATTCCCACTGTACCAGGCGATGAAATACTCGACGGCATAGGCGTAACCGACGATGAGCCCGGTCAGCAGCAGGAGCTTCGCCAGGTTCTCGAAGTGCTCCACCGTGATGTACCGCTCCACCTTGAACACCTTGCGGAGCGGCACCAGCAGGGTCACCACCATGGCGACGCCGGAGTAGATCGCGCCCGCGACGAAGTAGGGCGCGAAGATGGTCGCATGCCAGCCGGGCACGATCGACATGGCGAAGTCCCATGACACGACGCTGTGCACGGAGAGCACCAACGGGGTCGCCAGGGCCGCCAGGTAGAGGTAGGCCCGGACGTAGTGGCGCCACTGCTGATCGGTCCCCCGCCAACCCAACGCGGTGATCTCGTACAGCTTGCGCCGCCAGCCGGACGCCTTCTCCCGCACCGCGGCTAGATCGGGCACGAGGCCGACGATCAAGAACAGCGTGCTCACCGTGAAGTACGTCGACACTGCGAAGACGTCCCACAACAGCGGCGACTTGAAGTTCACCCAGAGCTGGCGCTGGTTGGGATAGGGAAAGAGCCAGTAGGAGTACCAGATCCGGCCCACGTGGATCAGCGGGAACAGGCCCGCGGTCATCACGGCGAACACGGTCATGGCCTCGGCGGTGCGGTACACAGAGGTGCGCCAGCCGGAGCGGAACAGATAGAGGATCGCCGAGATCAGGGTGCCGGAATGGGCGATGCCGACCCAGAAGACGAAGGTCGTGATGTAGACGCCCCACAGCACGGGCGGCGCGTACCCAGCGACGCCCAGCCCCCAACGGATCTGCCACAGCAGGGCGAACGCGCCTATCGCCAGCACGACCAGCACCATCGCGAGCAGCACGAAGTACGCCCGTGACGGCCGCCCCAGGGTCGCCGCGATGTCGCGGGTGATCTCGTGGTAGGTCGGCTGCTGCTGGGCGACCCGTTCGGGTTCGGCGATGGTCGCCATCGCGTTATGCCTCTTCCACTGTCACGTTGCGCACCTTCCTGAGGTACGTCACGCCCGGCCGCGTGTTGAGATCCGCCAACACGTGATAGCCCCGCGCATCGCGCGAGAGCTGATGCACCCGTGAGCCCGGATCGTTCAGATCACCGAATACGATCGCGTCGGAGGGACACGTCTGCTGGCACGCGGTGAGGATCTCGCCGTCCTGGAGCTCCCGCCCGGCGAGCTTGGCCTCGTGCTGCTTCCCACGGATCCGCTGCACGCAGAAGGTGCACTTCTCCATGACGCCCTTGGCGCGCACCGTTACGTCGGGATTGAGCAGCCAGTGCAGTGGCTCTGGGAAAGCGAACGCCGGATCGCTCTCGGACTGATGGTCGAACCAGTTGAAGTAGCGCACCTTGTACGGGCAGTTGTTGGAGCAGTACCGCGTGCCGACGCAGCGGTTGTAGATCTGCCCATTGAGCCCGTCGGGCGTTTGATACGCGGCGAACACGGGGCAGACCGGCTCGCACGGCGCGCTGCCGCACTGCTGGCACGCCATGGGCAGGAAGCGGGCCTCCAGCGGCTCGCCACGCTCCCCACCCTCGAAGTACCGCTCGATGCGGATCCATGACATCTCGCGACCGCGCCGGACCAGCTCCGGCCCGACAGTAGGGATGTTGTTCTCCGCGTGGCAGGCCGTGACGCACGCGCTGCATCCCGTGCACCTGGAGAGGTCGAAGGCCATGGCCCAGCGGGGCAGGTCGCCCGCGTAGTCACCGTGCCGGGTGTCGGCGAGCTGGGCTTCCTGCACCTCGTCCAACAGGTGCTCGATCTGCTCCGGCACCGGCGCCGCGTGAGCCTCGTGATGCTCCTCCCGCTCACCGTGCTGTAGCTCCGCCAGCGTCACGGCCTGGGCGATCCCACGACCCATCTGGCGTGGCTTCCCTTCGGTCTTGGGCAGGTACTCGTGCTCCCCCGTGTTGTGCAGCGTCGCCGTCGCATAGTGCGAGAACCCGCCGAAGTCGGTGACGTCGGTGGACAGCAGGCCATACGGGTTGGCGCCCCGTCCCGCAGCGTAGCGGCCGAAGACGCTGTGACCCTGCCCCAGCGGCATCCCGATCACGTCGCGGCGCAGCCCGGGATAGAGGTAGGCCGGTGCTCGCAGCGTGCCCGCCGGCGTGGTAACCTCGAGGATGTCTCCCTCGTGGATGCCGCGCTCAGCCGCCGTCTCCGGGTGCAGCTCGACCCATGTGCTCCACGTCATCTTGGTCACCGGGTCGGGGAGCTCCTGCAGCCACGGCCGGTTCGCGCCGCGCCCGTCGTACAGCGCCGCAGAGGGGTAGGCGATGAGCGTAAGCGCTCCCTCCGGCGCCGACCACGTAGGCTGCTCCAGATCGCCCGCCGTGCGAGCGAGCCGAACCTGCCGCACCGGCGCCTCACGCCAGACGCCGCCGTGTTGCAGGGCCTCGGTCCAAAATGTCTCGAACGGTCGGATGTCCCGCAGCCGCCGCTGCAGCCGGCCCCACGCCTGCTGCAAGTAGTCCTTGTAGGACGCCTCCGGGAACCGCGCGGCTACACTACCGCCCAGCTGCTGCGCCACCGCCAGCAGCACGTCGCCAGTCTGCCGTGTGTCGAACACCGGCTGCATGACCGGCTGCTGCAGGGCGTACACGCCGGCCCGTGGCTCGAAGTCGTTCCACTGCTCCAGCGGATCGTGATCGGGAAGCACCAGGTCGGCGTTGACCGTCGTCTCGTCCCAGAAGCGGGAGAAGCTGACCGTGAAGCCGACCCGCTCCATGGCACCAGCAAAGTCGGTTCCGCCCGGTGCCGCATGCGCCGGGTTGGCGCCGTGTACGAACAGCAGCCCGACGCCGCCGTTGCGCATCGTCCGGACCAGAGCGCCCAGGTCGGCGTAGCTGGACCCGCCCGCCGGATTCAGGTCGGCGCCGAAGGTGACCGTGCGGCCCACGTTGCCGGCGACGTAGTTGAGCAGGTTGACGGCGGCCGCCGTCACGTGCGCCCGCTCGTGCTGCGCGCCCATCCCCCCGGCCAGCGCCACGCTCGGCCCCGCAACGAACTCTCGGGCGAGCCGCTCCACGGTCTCGACCGGCACCCCGGTGCGCTCGGCCACTGCCGCAGGCGGGTGGGCGTCCAGCAGCTGCTGCACGCGGAAGGTGTCGGGCTGCCGCGGCACCAGGCGCTCGGTCACGATCACGTGCGCCATGGCCAGCGCGAGCAGCGCCTCAGAGCCGGGACGCGGCGCGATCCACTCATCAGCGCTCATCCCGGTCATGCTCATGCGGGGCTCCACGTGCACGTGGCGACCCATCGCGCCGTCCCCGTAGCTGTGGCCCTCCGCGAACCCGCGCGCCTGCTCCACAGGGCTCAGCCAGGTCTCCAGGAAGTCGGCCCCGAAGGAGAGAACGTAGCGCGCGGCGGCGAAGTCGTAGTGCGGCAACGCTTCCACGCCGAAGATCTGCTGGTTGGCGTGGCGCAGCGCCTCGTAGCCGAACGGCTCGTAGACCGCACGGCCGCGAGAGCCAAGCGCCGAGAGCCACTCGTTCACCAGCCGGTCGAACGTCCCCGCCTCATTGCCCGTGACGAACCGGATCAGGTCGCCGGTGACACCCTGGAGCCGTTCGGCGACGCGTGCGATCGCGTCGTCCCAGCCGATGGGCTCGAACTCCCCGGCAGCATTCCTTGCCATGGGCCCCCGAATGCGATCGGGATTGTAGAGCCCCTGCAGCGAGGCCTGGCCGCGCGCACAGAGACGCCCCTGGTTGATCGGGCTCTCCGGATTGCCTTCCACCTTGACCACGCGCCCCTCGCGCACACGAGCGTGCACGCCGCAGCCCGCGGGGCACTCGCGGCAGGTACTAGCGTACCATGTCGCAATCCCGGGAATCTGGTTGTCGGGTGGGACGAGATACGGGATGAGTTTGGTGGCGCCGTCGCCCGAGCAGCCGGAGAGCGCCGCGGCCCCGCCCCCGGCCGCGCCGAGGACCTTGAGGAACCGCCTGCGGTTCATCCCACTGCCGTTCGGCTCACCGTCGGTGCCGTTCACCATCCGTCCTTACGCGCTTGAGCGACTGTTTACCCGCCTCAGTAGTGGCAGACGGTGCAGTCGGTGCTGGCTTCTTCCTGTTCGTGGCAGGTGATGCACCACCCCATCTTGAGAGACGCGTACTGATAGACTTGCGGCATTTCCTCCACGGGACCGTGGCAGTCCTGGCACTCGATCTCCTTGTCGGACATCACGTGCCGGTGGTGCGGGAAGCGCACGAAGGGGGCCACCCGATGCACCTCGACCCACTCGATGAGTCGACGCTCGTTCCAGTATTCCCTGAGCTTCTGGACCTCGGGGTTCGCCGCACCCGCCAGGATGTGGCACCCCATACAGGTGGAGACGGTAGGGAGACCGGGGCTCGGGCTCACTTCCGCGGCGTAGTGGCAGTAGCGGCAGTCCATCTCGTACTCACCGGCGTGCACGTCGTGGCGGTAGAAGATGGGCTGCCTGGGGCCGGGAAGTCCGGCAGTGTCGACGTCTACCGGGGCGGTGAAGCCACCCACTTGCGAAGCGGCCTCCTGCCCCGCGCCCTGCGCGGACCCGGGGCTGGTCACGACCAGCGCCACGGCAGCAGCGGCCACGCTCAGCGTTGCGACTAGCAGCAAGGCGCGTCTTGTCATGACACTCCGCTCGGCGGCACGCGACCGCTCCATGGGTGGGCCCCGACAGTCATAGCGGGGCGCCGTGCCGTTGTCATACCAGGAACCACTAACTGAAAGCGGCCGCAGAGGGGTGCTGCACGATGGTTCGGTTGCGGCCGCCGTGTAAGATAGTCGCCGGCCGCAGTTGCACAACCAGCGATGAACGGGGCGTCAGGAGCCCGGACGACTACCCGTTCCGCTCATCCAGCGCTCCACGTTTCCGCCGAGAATCCCCTCCCGCACGCGCGCCGGCAGGTCCAGCAAATCGAGGTTGGCCACCGCGGCATCGGGGATCCGGAGAGGCATGCCGGTGCCGAAGGCAAAGCGCTCGGGGCCCACCGTCTCGAGCAGGATGGCGAGATGGTCCTCTGGCGGTCCCCAAAGCCATGACACATCCCACAACACCCGGCTCGCTTCATCGGGGGTGAGGCCGAAGTGAACTTCCTCCACGAACGCGCGGTCGGCATGCGTCACCAGCAGACGCAAGTCGGCATCGCTCCGCACCAGGGCACGCACGGCGGCCGCGGTTAGCTCCGGCGCCACGTCGGTAGGATGCCGCTGGCGCGCATCTTCGAGCCGGACGGTGAGCACACCGGGTACGCCCGCCACCGCGAGCGCAGCTGCCGCGACGCGCATCTCACCGCCCGCGGGGTCCAGCCCCTGGTGCCGGGGGAAGAGCCGCACGGCCGGCGCCCCCAGGGAGATCGCCGCACTCAGATCTTCCTCGAAGCGAGGCTGCTGCGGGTGGAGCGTCGGCACGGGCACCAGGCGATCGCGGTGCTGCGCCACCAGTTCACCCAGAGCGACGTTGCCGGGCGTGGGGTCCTTATAGAGAAACGAGGGCAGGTACCCCACCCACGCTCGCGCAATGTCGAGCCGGTCCATCTGCACGAGGAGCCAGTCGGGCGACGCGGCGTGCTCCAAGTGCCGGAAGGGGTACGGCCCCACGAACGCCGCGACGTCAGTCGTTGCCATCGAACACCCCCGCCGGGAAGAGAGAGCGCGCGTTCCCGTGCCGAATCAGGTCCAGGTCACTCCCCTCCATGCCCAGCGACTCGAGGTAGCGGAGCTTGCCCCAGCCCGTGCCCATGGTGACATCGGTCCCCCAGAGTAGCCGCGACGGTCCGACCGTCTCCAGCGCCTGGTGCAGCATGTCAACGTCCACCCCCGAGCCGGAGAGATCGACCCAGACGTTGTCGCGTCCCCGTACGGCTCGGAGCGAGTGCGTCCAGTCGCCACCTCCGCCGAGGTGCGCTACGATGAACTGCGTGCCGGGGTGGCGCTCTGCCAGCTCGGCGAGCTCCGCCGCGTCCGATGCCTCCTGTCCCGGCCACTCCCGTCGGCGGTGCTGCCACACGTGGTGCAGGATGGGCACACCCCACTCCATGGCCGCCCTGGCCACGGGATCGAGCAGCGCGTCGGTGGCGCGGCGGCTCGCCGCCAACTTGATCCCCACCATACCCGCATCGAGGCGCCGTACAATCTCGTCGAGCGCATGGCTCGTGTAGTTCGGATTCACCACGCAGTAGCCGAGCACGCGCCCTGGGTGAGACCGTTGCAGCTCCGCCATGGCATCGTTGGCATGCGTGACGTCGCCCGGCGAGGGGAAGTAGGTGGGTGAGCGGAATCCCCAGCTCCCGAGGATGGACGCCACGTGGGTCGTGATCCCCATGCGCTCGCCCGCAGCGAGGCGCCGGGCGTTGAGGTCGCGCCAGTCGCTGCGGCCCGAGCGCTCCGTGTAGAAGTGGGCGTGCACGTCGATCAACACGTGCGCCCCACCTGTGTCAGGGCCTCGTCCAGACGCTGCGTCACCGTCTCGATCTCCTCCTCACCGTGGGCCAGTGAGACGAAGTTGTAGGCGTCCCGCTTGAACAGCAGGCCGCACCGCGCCGCCTCTATCGCCACCCGCCCCGAAGTCTCCTCGGAAACGAACTCCAGGTAGCACATCTGCGGCAGCCCTCGGACGCCGTGCACCACGGCGGCGTGCTCCTCGGCAAGGGTCTCAAGGCCACGGAGCAGCCGCGCTCCCACGCGTTCGAGGTGGTCGATCACCGGTTGCTGCTCGTATGTGTCGAGCACCGTCCGCGCCGCCGCGAGGCTGACGTACTCCGTCGCCAGGGTGGAGGAGATCCAGGTACGGTTCACCGCCTCCATCACATCCCGGCCGCCACACACGGCGGCAATCGGCAGGCCATTCCCCAGCGCCTTCCCCAGCACCATGAGATCGGGCACCACCCCCGAACGCTCCCCCATGCCGCCCACGGCGACACGCAGCGCCGTCTTGATCTCGTCGAACACCAGCAGCGCGCCATGCGCCGTCGCCATCCGGCGGGCGGCGTCGAGCCAGCCCGGCGGCGGGGCGTCGTTCACCACCGGCTCGATCACGACCGCCGCGACAGGGCCAAACTCGCCGAGGGCCGTCTCCAGCGCGGCAGTGTCGCCGAAGGGCACCGCGCGCCGCAGCGCACGGACCGCCGCAGGCACACCCGCTTCGTCCTGACACCAGTCGAGCCAGCCGTGATACCCGCAGCTGATGACTCGCTCACGGCCCGTCGCGACCCGGGCCACGCGCACCGCCGCCGCCACCGCCTCGGCACCCGTCTTGAAGAACTGCACCGCTTCCGCTCCTGGCAGCACCGCGCAGAGGCGCTCGGCGACCTCGCCCTCGAGTACCGGTGCGAGGGACCCGACGGCGCCGTGTCGCGCCGCCCGCTCGACCGCGGCCACCACCGCCGGGTGCGCGTAGCCCAGCGTCACAGCCCCGAGCGCCATCACCGTGTCGAGGTACTCCTTGCCGTCGGCGTCCCACAGGCGGCACCCCTCGGCCCGCGTCATGCGTGCCGGTGCGCTCGCTCCCGCGCCGAACAGCGCTGCGGGCCGCTTGCTTCCGGTGGACGTGAATCCGGGGATGGTCATCGCAGTCCCATGCGCTCGAGGTAGCGCACCACCTCGATGCACATCGCCCGCAGCAGCGTCGCCTCCCGACCATCGATCGGGGTGCGGTGCGCCACCTCCCGCACCGTCCGCATGATGCTCGCCGGATTGCGCGTCTTGAAGAACTCGATGGTCTCGAGCGCTGCCTCGGCGTCCTGGAACAGCTGCTCCAGCTGCTCCGCCGTGGCTGGGGGAGCGCTCCGACGCGGCACCTTGAAGGGCTCTACGCCGCCGGCTAGGTACAGCTCGTACGCCATCAGCGTGAACGCCTGCGCCAGGTTGAGGGCACCGTAGTCCGGGTTAGTGGGGATCGCGATGCTACGGTGGCAGCGATCCAGCTCCTCGTTCGTGAGGCCGCGGTCCTCGGGCCCGAGCACCAACGCCGCCCGGCCCTCCGCGGCATGGGCCAGCAACTCGGACGCCGCCTCCCGCGGGCGCTGCATGTTGCGCTTCGCGGTCCGCTCCCGCGCAGTCATTCCCGCCACGTAGGTGCAGTCGGCCAACGCCTCATCGAGGTCGGCGTACATCTTCACCCGCTTGAGGAGATCGCCCGACTTGTGCGCGATCCCCTCGATGCGGTGCGGCTCATACTCCTCCGGCGCCACCAGGCGCAGGTCCTTGAGCTCGAAGTTCTTCATCGCCCGCACCACGCCGGCGATGTTCACCAGGTCCTGCGTGCGCACCAGCACCACAACCAGGCTCACGTCACCTCCGCGATTGCCGCGCCGGCCGGCGTCTCCCGATCACCCCGCAAGTACACCCATCCGGCGCCTCCCGCCAGCGCGAGCTGGCCGGCGCGCCGCTCCCGGCCTGGCTGCATCTCGTTCACCACGACGTTCACCGCGAGCCTCTCCCCGCGCCGGATCGGCCGCCCCAGGTCGATGGCGACCACGATGCGGTATCCGTCGGCGGTTCGCGCCCAGCTCGCCACGCAGCGTGACGCGTCGGCCGCCGTCCCCGCGACCGCCTGGATCCGCACCCCGGTCGATTGCGGGTCGGGCACCGCGAGGTAGCCCTCCCAGGCATCCGCACCCACGTAGCATTGCACCCCGTCGGAGTGAATATCCGACACTTCGTTGTCCAGGCCGAGGTCCGGCGCGTCCACGGCGCGAAACACCAGCTCTTGCTTGGTCACTTCGAGCGCGATGCACACCCTCGAATCTACGGCGACCACGGCCACCCGCGCGGTGAGCGGACCGGCGGCGCCATAGGGACTCTCAGACCGACGGTAATGCCGCGCACCGAGGCTCGCGACCACCCCGGGCGGAATCACCTCCGGCCAGTTTGCCGCCGTTGGCAGCTCGTACAGCAGGGGGCAGGCGATCACCGGCCCCTCTACGTCACGCGCGGGCGCGGTCGGTGGCACGGCTTCCCGCAAGCCGGCGAGCGTGTGGGTCGTACCGTCGGCCTCGACGATGCGCAGGCGCTCCGCCTCGAACTCGAGACGGTCCACCGAACCGTCGGCCCGCTCGACCGCTACCGCATCGCCCTCGACGGACAGCGCACGCACGGTCCCCGGCCGGAGGACGTAGCACTGCGCCCACCGGCCGGATCCGCTGGCACGCCGCACTAGGAAGCCGTGTGGCTCACCGTCGGCAAAGTGGAGGTCGGGCGGGCCCGGCCCGGCGGCGCCCAACATGGTCTCGCCCCCGCGCGGCGCAAGCACCAGCTCCGGCCCTGCTTCCGCTTCGCCGCGCCACAGACGGTCAAGCGGCGCGCCGAGCGCGACGAGCCCGCCGAGCGTGTCGTAGCCGTGCTCGTGGCCGGAGGGGCCGTGCCCGAGGGAGGGCGCTCCCTCATCCCCGGAGGGGCCCTTCCCCACCCCGCCCAGCGCCACACCGGCGAGCACATGAGTGGGGAGGTCCACCGCGACGTCGGGCGGCGCGTCCACGTCCACCACGTCCACCACATAGTCGGGACCCACTGCGATGGCGCGGCGCACCGCCGTCCCCTCACCGAGCAGACAGCGCGCCCGAGCCCGGCACCACGACCACCGCTCACCCGCCTCGAAGGCGTCGCACCACCCCTCACGCCCCGGCTGCCCAACCCCAACCCGCCCCGGTGCATTGTGCGCCAGCGTGGAGCGGTACCAGTGCAGAGACGGCGTCACGTAAGAGGCGGTGCCGAAGTCGGCCAGGATGTGGCCGGCGGAGAAGAGCGACAGGTGCAGCAGATCGGGATGCCCGTGACCGCCGGGGGCGCCGCCGCACTCCAGACTGACGTACCGCTCCCCACCGGGGCGGAGCACGGCGAGCCCGTGTGCTGCGAGGAGGCGCGATCGGGGCATCCATCCGACTACTGCCTCCGGCGGCTCCGCCTCCATCCAGCACAGGGCCTTCCACCCGAGTTGCTCGCGTGTGAACCGTTCGGCCGGGCGGTTCTGCTCCTGCTCGGCGAGTTCGCTCAACCCCGGGTCCTCCCCTGGCGGCGCGTCCGTGTCGTAGATCGCTGCCAGGAGTGCAGCCAGACGGGCATCGCCGAGGCGCGCCCGGCCCAGCTCCCACAGCTCGGCGAAGCGGCGCTGCACCACGCTCACGCCGAACGGCGCGTCGCCTCGTGCGGGCAGCGTGAGATCAGGCAGCAGAGTGTCGAGCGGTGCGAGGTACATGGATCCGAGCTTGGCACCCACCAGGGAGTCGGCGTACAGGTCTACTCCGGCCGGGCGTAGCAGCTCCGCAGCCAGCAGGAAGCCCCGCAGCGCGAAGAAGTGGTAGTTCTCACCCTCGAACCACAGCCCGTCCTGCGTCACCCCGACCCGAAGCTGGCGTCGCAGCCCGTGCGGCCCTTCAATGGCGTGCTGCAACATCCGGTCTTCGCCGAGCCACAGGGCGGCGGCAGCGAGCGCCGTGTTGTTCCACACCTGCCGGTTGGACCACCCCTCGTCGAATGACCCGATGAGCTGCGCCGACTCCCGCACCACCGGGTCGAGCACGCCGCGCACCTGCGCCAGTGCTGCAGGCCGCAGCAGCGACGCTGCAAGCACGATCTGCGCCAGCCAGATCGACTCGAGGTAGGTCGAGAAAAAGAGGTGCGTGGGCCCCAGCACGTTGTCGCGGTTGGGCACGGCGGGATAAATCCGCGCGTACGCCGCGATGATCTCGACCGCCTTGCGCTCCAGCACCTCCTCGCCCCCGAGTGCGGCCAACAGCGCCAGGTGAATGGCCCGCTCGGAGAGCCACAGGTGGTAGCGCCAGATCCACGCACGGTAGTGCCGCTCGTCTTCGTATGCCGCCCCACAGCGGGGGCAGTGGTGCCGCAGCGGGCTCAGCGGATGGAACAGGAGGCGCGCGCCGTCGGCCGCACACACGCCGCCCTCACGGGTGAGCCGTGGCTTCTCCTGCGGTGGCGATACCGGGGCGTCGAGTACCGGCTGCAGGTAGCCACGCAGCCGGCGCGCGAGACCTTGCAGGGTGGGCGAGTGATGGAGTGTGTCGCGGCGCGCGACGAGCTCGTCAGGTCTCAGGAGCAGCATCTTCCTGCTCCCACACCGCGACGCCCTCGAGCGCGAAGCCCGCGCGCAGCACTTTGCCTCCCGCGCCTTCCACGGCCGCCGTCACCCTTCCCTGGTGCTCCGCGGGACACAGCAACACCATGCACCCGCCGGCACCGGCGCCGGTCGCCTTGAGACCCCACGCGCCGGCCGCCGTGGCGGCCTCCTCGATCGCCCGCGTGCGCGGCGTGGAGATCGTGGCATCGAGTCGCTGCTGCTGATTCCAGTTCTCGGCGATGACCACCGCCAGCCGGTGCCACTCGCCTCCCTCGAGCGCCGCGGCGGCCTGGGCCGGGAGATCACGGATGCGGTGCAGCGCGTCGGTGACCTCCGAGTCGCCCTCGCCGTACGCCTGCCACACCCGCGCGTGGGTATCGGAGGAGAAGTGCGAGTGCCCGCTGTAGGCCAGCACCAGGTGTGCCTCGAGCTCGTGCACGGCTGCGTCGCTCACCGTGAGCCGCCGCACGCGCACGGCGTCCTCGGCGAACTCGAGCTCGTGGAACGCGCCTAGAGCCGCCGCGTACTGGTCCTGGCGTCCGCCCAGAAGTCGCAGCTCTTGGGTCTCGAGCTGGAAGCCCATCTCGGCCAGCTCATCGGGCGAGTAGGACTCCTCCCGGCAGCGAGCTAGCCCCGCCAGGAGCGCCACGTCGAGCGCCCCCGAGGCGCCGAGACCGGACCCGCTCGGCGCGTCGGAGCGCGACAGGATCTCGATCCCCCCCGTGACCGGGAGCATGTTGAGGGCCGCCTTGTGGAGATCGAGCTTGCCGTCGTACGCGATCGCTCCTGACGACTGGATCGTGACGTGCTCCTTGAGGTCCTCCGCGTGCAGCGTGATGCGCTGGCCGCTGCCCGCCTTGCCCGGCAGCAGGAAGTCCACGTGCACGTGCAGCGCGATGGCTGCGTTGACGACCGCTCCCCCCTCCCGGTCGGCGAACTCCGGCACGTCGGTCCAGCCCCCGGCGAAGTCGATGCGCATTGGTGCACGGGCGTGCACGCTCACGGCCTTTCCTCCCTAGTTTCAATGCGCCACGCCGCGATGTCGGCGAGCTCGCCGCGCAGGTCCGGCGGTGCTGCGACGACGCGACGGTTCGCCCCCTGCAGGCCCCGGGCGTGGTACAGCCAGGTTGTGGGATGGTCGGCGGCGAGCACGCGCTGCGCCCGGCGCCACGCCTGCGCCAGCGCCGCTTCCGACGGGGCGGCGCGCACCGCTGCCAGCGCACTGTCGAACGCCGCGCTGCGATACCCGGCGTACGCCAGTGGCCCTGGTGCCCGACCGTCGAACAGCGCGGCCACGTAGCCGAGCGAGAGATCCCCCGGAATCCCGGTGACGAGAGCGTCGAAGTCCCGCTCCTCGCCCTGCGCCGTTGCCAGGAACGTGGCCAGCTCGAGCTGCCGGATCGTCACCGCGGCGCCCACCACCGCCAACTGGGCCTGGATCATCTGCTCGAGAGCGTTGTCCCCGCTGCCCACCGTCAGCAGATCGAAGGCGAGGGGCCGTCCGTCCCGCTCGCGCACCCCACCGGCCCCCACCACCCACCCGGCCTCATCCAGCAGAGCGCGCGCCGCCCCGCGATCGTGCTGCATCGGTGCGGCTGCTTCATGCCACGGATGCTCGGGCGGAACGGGTCCGTGCGCCACCGTGCCGTAGCCGTACAGGAACGCAGTGACGATCAGCTCCCG